>Ga0334722_10000746_pt1 | contig 45276 bp, 49 predicted proteins | sample C3_bottom_MG_FD_207210 | JGI IMG/M metagenome (GOLD analysis project Ga0334722, IMG submission 207210) | Sediment microbial communities from Yellowstone Lake, YNP, Wyoming, USA - C3_bottom | ecosystem: Environmental > Aquatic > Freshwater > Lake > Sediment | place: USA: Wyoming | collected...
TAGTCGAGGAACCCGTTGGTGTCAGCGGCGCGCCGGGAGCAAAGATCACCGCCACGGCCTGATCGTCCTCGCTGGCTCCGGCCAGCGTATTGTTGTTCGCGTCCTTCACGATGAACAGGCCGTTGGTATCCCAGTTCATCATGTTGGCGTAGTTGGTTTGTACGCCGTTGGGGTTGTATTTGTACGTTCCCGAGACCGCATACCACAGGCATTCGTCCGAGCCGTCCTTCAAGGCGTTCAACCCAAGCGTGTACCACGGTAGCCTGCCTATCATGCTGACCAGAAAATCGGTGGCGGCACTGGTGCAACCCGAGGCAGTCTGACCTTCCGCAGCGCCTCCCATGTCGGGACAAGGCAGATAGCCCGGGACGTTGAAGCTGGTGCCGGCGTCGTGCGTATCCTTGTAGGTCACGGCATACGTGATCAGCGCCTCTTTCGCCTGCGCCAGCGCGGTCGAAGTCTTCATCGCCCGCGTCTGGGCCATATCGGCCGCGCTCCGGTTCAGGCCGCTTACGTACGCAAAGATCACCATCAAGCTGACCAGGGCGAGCAAGCCTAGAAGCGCGAGCCCACGCTGGCGTGCCGGCAAGTGCCTGCTGCTGAGGCAGTGCATAGAACTAGCGTACGGGCGCCGGAGATTTCGCAGCAGCGCTGCGCTTCCTGGCCGGCTCGGTCTTCGGCGCGGGCTTGCCTACCGTGATCACGCCGCCATTCAGCGTGTCGCGCACCTCGCCGCTCGATCGCTCGTAGATCTGGCCGATCTTGAGGCTGACGCCGGGCTCGCCCTCGTTGGGAACTACGGTGACCCGGGTCGGATCGCGGCTCGCTCGACTGTCGTACTGGGGTATGCCATTGACCCAGGTGACCGCCTTGCCGCCGGAACGCTGGACATGGCCCTCGAGCGTGAGCGGACCTTCCTTTAGCTTCGGGGCCTCTTCCTCGGCGCGGTTGGTCGCGCGCCTGCGGTCCAGATCCTGGCGCTGCTGCGGCGTCAAGAACAGGCGTCCGAGCTCTTCTGCGGTTGCTGCCTTGGGTGGGCACAGACACAATAGCGTCAGAAAAACTGAAGATAAGATTCTGCCTTTCATAGAAGACGAAAAGCAGATTCCTCCGTCTCCAGCCTCGGAATCACAGTTCCGGGAATCACAATTCTTCGACATTCCCATGATTCATTATAACCTTGGCATAGGCGGCGGCTACGAACCTAGGCCGGCTTGGTATGGCGAATGGTGATCAGGTCGAAGACGCAATCTGCCTGCAGCCGCGGTGCGAGCACTGTTCCGCCGCCGGTGCGGCTGGTGCGCACAATGTTGCAGCTTCTCACCGATAGGTACAGTTTGCTGCGCTTGGTTATATCGTCGATGAAGTTGAGCAAATCGCCTTCGTGCAGCAACTCCAAGTCTATTTTCACGCGGCTGGTCATGAAATAGACGCCGCCGCTTGCGGCGAAGCCGGGATAGTCGAGTTCTTTCTGCGGCGCGATGCTGTAGCGGATGCCGTAAAGCTGGCGCTCGCTCTTGATTGCGGTGAGGGTGTCTATCCAATCGAGGCGCTTTTCCTCGCCGGTGATGCCGCGCGCCGCCAACGCCTGATATTGCTGCAGGCTCGCCTTGATTTCGCGCTCCTCCTCGTTGGCGCGATTCAGCCTGCCCTGCACTTCGGTGCGTTGGGCTGCAATGGCCACCCCCTGCTTTCTGGTGTCTTGCAGATGGCGATCGGCCGCAAAATACAAGGCCACGGCGGCAAGGCCGAGTGCCAGACACGCCGCAATCGGCAACATCAGCAGTTTCAGGTCTTTGGCGGCAAACTTCATCGGCCCAGCCTTCTGGCGATAGTGAGGCCGAAGCGCGCGTCTTCGGCGACCGCACGTTCCGATCCGATGTCGCCCGTGAGCGTGTCTTCCGCAGTGATGTCGAAAGGCATTTGTACGCCGGAGACCGCCAGTTTGGGGACTTTCCTGAATGCGTCTATGAACTGGGTTGCCATATCGGTAATCGGGCGCACATCGGTGCGGCGCGCGCCCACCACGCGCGCGTGAATAGTGGCCAGTTCTGATCCCAGGTCGACCGCCGGCGCGCCGGGCGCGGCCGGCGCCGGCGTGGCGGCCTTGGATCCCGCCTTGGCGGCGACTGGTTCCTCTCCCGGCTTACCGACATGCCACTCGATGCGCTCGATTTCCACCTGCGGATAGGCATCCAGTACTTTGCTGATTTCCAGCAGCAAATATGCCGGGGACGCTGTTTGCGCCTGCAGCACCTGATATTGTTTGATGGTGATTTTCAAGTTTTCGGTGGTGGTCGCCGTCTTCGGGAACATGGCGGTAACGCGCGCGTATTCGGCGCTCAGGGCATCGAACCGAGATTGATCGGCCTGGATTTGCTGGCGCTGATTGTATGCGGTCAGGAAATCCGTACCCGCATAAAGCGCGCCAGCAGCGAGTATCGCTAAGCCGGCGGCGTACAGGCCATTCGCCATTTGCCACAGGCGAAACTGATGCCGGTGTTGCTCCTGCGCGAATTGTTCCGCCGGGGTGTCTTTGGCGGCGGCTTGCAGAAACAAGGCGTCGCACGGGGCTTCGGGCGGGAACCTGGAGAGGCCGGCGGCGCGGCAGCGCATGTCCGCGTTGACGACATGAAAGCGCAGCACCTCGGTGCTGCGGCAGGCTTCGGTGAGCGCGGCATGATACTGACCCGGGGCCAGTACCATGACGTCGATGGGCGTATTGGCTGTCGGCAGCAGGCGCATCGTCCCCAGGTATTGTTGCAGGCGCGCCGATTCTGCGGCACAGGTCGCGGCTACTGCTGTCGTGTCCTCCAGGTTCAACCGGCCAATCCGGGAAAAGCGGATTTTCCCGTCTTCGACGTAGCTCTGCCGAAGTCCGGTCTGCTGCACGCTTACCAGCAGGCAGCGCGGTGCTTTGAGCCCTGCGCCCTTGATCACGGCCGGCGCGAGCAGCGCCGTGGAATAGACTCCCACCAGGCGGACTTCGCTTTGTCCCAGTGCGGAGAGCCAGGGCTGGAACTGTTGGGTGTTGGAGAACGAGGCGTACAGAACTTTTTCGTTGCGCCGTTCGCCTTTTTCGAAGCCGAGCGAAAGGCTGAGGGTGAGGCTGGTGTCGCGGTAGCGCTGCGCGAGTTTTCTCGACACCACCAGGCGCCGATCTTTGCGGCCCATGCCAGGAATGACATCCTGATGGTAGTCCTCCTCGACCACGTCGATCACCAGGTAGTAAAGGTTGCGCGTGCCGGCGAGATAGGCGGAGAAGGCGGCCAGCCCGGCGTCGTTGCGCTCGAACTCGGCATCGGCCGCGAGCTTGCCGCGCGACAGGCCGTAGGCCGTCAGCCGGTTGGCAGTGAGGTAGAGCAGGCGCTTCTTTCGCAGCATTGGGCTAGAACTTGACTTTGCTGATGGAATCGTAGATCGGGCCCAGCACCGACAGCATCACCCAGCCGAGGAGCGCACCGAGGATCACGGTCATGGCCGGCTCTATCATCACCTCTACCTTGCCGATGGCATCTTTGACGTCGCGGTTGTAGAAGTAAGAGACGTTCAACAGCGCGGTGTCGAGTTTTCCCGAGGATTCCCCGACACGCAGCATGCGTATCACCAGCGGCGGGAACAAGCCCACGTCCTGGAACGCGGTGGAAACGTTTTTGCCCTCCGCGATCTGTTGTCCGGCGCGCGCGAGGCCTTCCTTGATCACCAGGTTTCCGGCGATTTCCTCGGAGCTTTTGATGCAATCCAGAATGGTGATGCCGGCGGAATACATCATGGCGAATATGCTGGCAAAACGCGACAGGATGATCTTGCGCTGGATCGGCCCGAGCAGTGGTACCTTCAGTTTGAAATCGTCGAACCGATAGCGGAACCCGGCGCTGCGCGTGAGGGCGAGCTTGAGGCCGGCGAATACCAGCCCCGGGCTGAGCAGGACCAGCCACCAGTAGTTGATGAAAAAGCCCGATACCTGAATCAGGATACGCGTCTGCAGTGGGATCGCCTGACCGGAGCTCTTGATGAAGCCTATCATCTGCGGCACCAGATAGATCATCAGGAACATGGTTACCGCGAGCACGATGCTGCCGACGAAAGCCGGGTACATCAGCAGCTTTTTGGTCTGCGTGATGAGCTCGTCCTCCCATTTCAGATTCTCGGCAAGACTCTTCAGAACCTCGGACATGCGCCCGGTGTCCTCGCCGGCGCGGATCAGGCTGGCGAACACTTTGGGGAACACGTCGGTATAGTCGGCCATGGCGCCCGACAGGCTTTGCCCGCCCTGAATGCTCTCGATCAGGCCGGATATGATTTCGCGAAAGCGCGGGTTTTCCACGCTGTCGCGCAGATCGGTCAGCGACTCGATGATGGCGACGCCGGCTGAGGTCAGCTGTTCCAGGTGGAAACAGAAGTTAATCAGGTCGCGGCGCCCGATCGCGCCCTTGAACATGTTCGAGCGCCTGCGCGCGGGACCGCCGACGATCAGGTCGAGTCCCATGCGCTGCAGGCGCAGTTCCAGATCGATCAGGTTGATGGCCTCGATCTGGCCCATGAGCGAGCGTCCGCGACCGTCGATTGCCTTGTATGAGTACAGCGCCATGCGAATGGTGGGACAGCGGCGGGCGCGCTACATGCGGTCGGTGAGATCCACCACCCGCATCAGCTCGTCCAGCGCGGTCGTGCCCTCGAGAACGCGCCGCGCACCGTCATCGGCGAGGGTGCGAAAACCTTTGGCTACGGCGGCGCGCTGAATCTCGCGCGCGGTGGCGCGCCGTGAAATCAGTTCATCCAATTCGACGTCCAGCTTCAGGATTTCCATGATCGCCAGCCGCCCGCGGTAGCCCTGGTAATCGCAGTGGTCGCAGCCCACTGCGCGGTAAACACTGGGTGGCCGGTCAGCCTTCACTCCGAGCAGGCGGCATTCGGCCGAGGTCGCGGTATAGGGTTGGCGGCAGTGTTTGCACAGGCGCCGGATCAGGCGCTGGGCGACGATGCCGATCATATTGCCGGCCATGACCTCCGAGGTGACGCCGGTATCGAGCAGCCGCGGAAACGCGCCTACCGCGGAATTCGTGTGCAGAGTGGAATAAACCTGGTGGCCGGTCATGGCCGCGCGGAACGCCATTTCCGCCGTTTCCTCGTCGCGGATCTCGCCCACCAGGATCACGTCCGGGTCCTGGCGCATCAGCGAACGGATGCCGTTGGCAAAGTCCATTTTCGCCGCTTCGTTTACCGACGTCTGGCGGATCATGGTCATCGGGTACTCGACCGGGTCCTCCATGGTCATGATGTTGACCGTGTCGGAATTGATGTGGTTGAGGATCGAGTACAGGGTGGTGGTCTTGCCGCTGCCGGTCGGGCCGGTCACCAGAATGATGCCTTCGGGGCGCGAAATCAGCCGCTTCAGCAAGTCGAGCTGACTGGACTCCAACCCCAACCCGTCCAGGGGTACGATGCCTTTTTGCCGGTCGAGAATGCGCAGCACCACGTTCTCGCCGTGACTGGTGGCTTGCGAGGCCACGCGAAAATCGACCTGCCTCCCGGTCAGCGAAAGTGAAATACGCCCGTCCTGGGGCGCGCGCGTCTCGGCGATGTTCATTTTCGCCAGCACTTTGATGCGTACCGCCATCGCTGGCCAGTAGGTCTTGTGCAGCGAGCGGATCTGGCGCAGCACGCCGTCGATGCGGTAGCGAATGCGCAAAAAGTTCTGCTCCGGCTCGAAGTGAATGTCGGACGCATTTTTTCCGACGGCATCGGCAAGCAAGGCGGCGATCAGGCGCACTACCGGCTGGCTGTACTGTTCGCCGGAACCGGCCAGGCTCTGGTAGTCGACCTCGCCGGTCTCGATTTCATGCAGGATGCCGTCGATGGAGAGTTCGTGGCCGTAGTACTGCTCGATGGCACGGGAGATTTCGGTATCGCCGGCGAGGCGCGACTCCAGTTCGAGCTCGCCGCGCAGGCGCGCGCGCAACTGGTCCAGAGCGACGATATTGTTGGTGTCCGACAAGGCCACGATGAGGGTGCCGCGCTCCCGGTCCAGCGCGATCGGAAAAATGTGGTGGCGCAGCGCGAAGTCGCGCGGCACCATTTTCATCGCCGATGAGTCGATGATGATTTGGGACAGATCAACGCTTTGCAGCCCCAGTTTTTCCGACAGCGCGTCGCGCAGTGTCGCTTCGGAGACGAAGCCCAGGTTGACCAGGAGCTTGCCCACCGGAAGCTTGGACTTCATCTGCTCCAAGAGCGCGATGCGCAACTGGTCCTCGGTCAATATCCCCTGTGAAATCAGGATCTGGCCGATATGGCGCTTGGCCGCGGCAGCGGCGGTCGTGGGGGCGGGGGAGTTCATGGTCAAGGCTCGAGCTGCGATACTCTCTTCGCTATCTGTGCCTTGTCGAAGGAAACCGGGCGGTCTGCGGCAAGAGCGAGCGCGCGCCGATAATACTCCAGTGCCGGTTTGGTCTGGTGCAAGCGGTCCAGACTGACGGCAAGATTGTAGGCGAAGTCGGGGTGTTCCGGGTCGCTGCCATAGGCCTGGAAGTAGGCTTGTTGCGCCTCTGCCCAGCGGCCCTGCGCCGCATATTGGTTGCCCAGTGTGAAATGCAGTACGCTCACCCCGGGTTGCGCTGCGATCATGCTCTTCAGGCGCGACTCCGCCGCCTGCGGGTCGGATTGCCCGCGCAGGCCGATGAAGCCCGCCTGTGCATGCGCATCGCGCGGGTCGAGTTCGAGCAGGCGCGTGTAATAATTCTCGGCAGCGTCGTAGTGTTTGGCCTGCGTTTCGACTGCTGCCAACCCGAGCAGCGCGTCGCGGCTGTTCGGGCTGTAGCGCAACACCTGCCGGTATCCTTCGCGCGCACGGGCCAGGTCGCCGTCATTGAAGGCCTGGAACGCGCCCTCTAGAACGGGATCGGACTGCACGCGGGCAGGCGTAATCGTGATATCGCCCTCGCGCGTCGCCGCGCGGCGTTGCGGCGGCGCTGCAGCAGTCGCGGCATCGGCGGCGGCCGGCGCGCCCTGGCGCGTAAAGACCGCTTTGGGCGGCGCGGGTGCAGGGGCGGCCCGCGCGGCGGGCGGCGCCACGCGGGGTGCGGGGGCGCTGGTTGCCGCTTCGGTTGGCTGCGTGCCGACCGGGGCTACGACGGTGGTTGCCACCTGCGGGGCCGGCAGGGTCGCGGGCTCTGTTGGTGCAGGTGCAGCGGCAGCGGGCGGCGGGGCGGATTGTGATGAGGGCGGGGGCGGCCGGAACGCGGTTCTCGGCTGCAGTTGGTACCAGAAGTAACCGACCGTGCCCAGGGCGAACAGGCCCAACGCGCCGACGGTGATATAAAACGGCTTGCGCGGATTGACGTCGAGTTCCTTGGCCTCGAACAACTGCTGCGCCTGCTTTCGTTCCGAAGTTTCACCGCTGGGCGAATAGGTGGTTTCGTCCGCGGGCGAATAGCTGGTTTCAGCTGGGGGCATACGCGCCGGCGGCGCCGGCGGCACGTACGGCTCTGCGCGCAGGGGCTCCTCCAGCGCGAGTTCGAGGACTGGCTTATCCGCGCGCTTGGGCGCCGGCTCAGGTTCAGCCAAGCTCAGATCGTCGCTGTGAATTTCCATCGGCTGCGAAATGTCGGGCAGTCTGTCGCGCGTAAACGGCGGCGTGTCCGTGGCCGGTGGCTGTTCTCGCGCCGCCTGCTTCGCTAGCTCGGCTTTTTTCAGCGCTTCGAGCAGCAGGCTCATCGAGGCGTGCCCGGGGGATCACCGAGGAACGGTTGCACGCCCGGATTGGGCGTGGCCATGAATTTCTCGTCCGGCAAGAAGGTGCGGTAGCCGCGGTAGTCGCCGTCGATGCCCGCATCACGAATGATGATAGGGCGCATGAACACCACCAGTTCGGTCTTGGTGTTGGTCAGATTCTTGTTTTCGAACAGCCTGCCGATGACGCTGAGGCGATTCGCGCCGGGCACGCTGTCTTCCAGGTCGTTGACCCGGTCTTGAATCAGCCCGCCCATCACGGCAATCTGGCCGCTGTTGACTTTGATCAACGACTCCATTTCGCGCGTCTGGATCACCGGAATATTGCTGGTAATCGAACCACAGCCCGTCTGGCCGACGTTGGCCGCGCCGCAAGGCGCAGCCAACGTCGGATTGGGGTCGGCCACGTTGCCGACGATGCGCGAAATGCTGGGGCGTACGTTGAGCAGGACGGTGTCGGCATCGCTGATCTGCGGCGTCACGTTCATGATGAACCCGACCGCCACGATATTGGGCGTGGTGGTGAAGGTGGTGACCGGCGCGACGCCCGCCGAGCCGGCTATGGTGGTGGCCTGAATGGTGAAATAGACCTGGTTGTCCACTACCTTCAGGATTGCGGTTTGGTTGTTCAGCACCGTCAACCGCGGACTGGAGAGCACGCGCACGTTGCCGAAAGACTCGAGCAGGCGCACCGAGGCGAGCAGATTGCTCCAGTTGGGCGCCGCTGCGCCGACCACGAACATGCTGCCGGTCGGCGACGCCGTGACGGAGCCAGTGCCGGACTGACTGAAAGTGAATCCGGTCGAACCCTTGCGCGCCGCGGACCAGTCTATGCCTTGCTGATACTGGTTATTCAGCTGCACTTCGGCGATGGTGGCTTCGATCAGCACCTGGCGCTTGGCGCTGGAGAGCACCTGGTCGAGAAATTCCTGAACTTTTTCGTGCTGGCGCGAGGTGGCGCGTATGCTCAGAATTCCCGACTCGGGGTTGGAAATGACCGAAGCGGCCTCGCGAAAAGTGGCTCCTTGCTGCGCCGGTGCGCTCGGTGCTTGCGGCGCCGGCGTGCCCGTTGTGGCCCCCCCCTGGGGAGCTGGCGCCTGCGCCCCGGCCGCTGGCGTGGGACCGGCCTGACCCGGCGCGGGCAGGATCTTGTCGGTATCGCGCAGGATGGCCACGACGTTGTCCCTAAGCGTGTCCCAGAAATGGTTGGTCGCCTTGCTGATGATCGACGTGGTCGACTGATTGCCTCCCCCCCCGACTGAACCGCCGCCGGTCGCGCCTGCGCCCGGCGTCGCCACCTGGGTCGAGGTGCCGACCGTACTGGCGGTGTCGCGCTGCATGTTGACGTAATCGATTTTGTAGATGCGCAGATAGGGCGTATCGGGCATCACCGCCAGATTCGGGCCGTCGAGCTCATAGCGCATGTCCACCTGTTTGGCGATGCGCGAGAGCAGTTGCGGCAGGGTTTGGTCGATGGCGTTGAGAGTCACGCTGCCGAGGATGCCCGAATGAATATCGACGTTGAGCTTGGCGTCGCGCGCGAGTGCAAACAGCAGTTCCTGCACTTTGACGTTGTTGACCACCACGCTATAGGTTTCCGGCTTTGTCGCCGGTTTGGGCTTGGGCAATATCGGCGTAATCCGCACCGGTTCGGGGATATCACCGACCGGCTCCGGCGGAGGAGCTTGCACATGCGCGGTCGAGGGCTTCATCTTCATCGCCTGCATGCTGCCGCAGCCGGCGACGAGCAGACAAACGGCAAACATCAGCCCCACTTTAACATTCATCTCGTTCGCCATTGATATCTATATAGATTCGCCTTCCGGATTATATAGCACTACGGTGCAGGCGCAACCTGCCTTTCGAACTGCATGCTGCGTCGAATTCGGCCGGCGTCGCATTCGCGTTTGCAAGCGCAAAGAAATTACTGCCGGTTCTGGCTGCGCATGCGTTCTACGCTGCGGTAAAACATACCGAATTGCCGGTAGATCGGCGGCAGGTTCTTGATGCCTTGATTGACTTCCACCAAGTCGGGGTAGAGTCCGTACGCGAGGCGATAGTGTTGCTGGTCGTTGATCTTGACGCCGTAGACGTAGAAATCCGACAACTGAAGATTCCTTGCCGCGGCGCGTGCCAGCACGTCTTCGATGCGGCGCAGGTCGTGCTTGCCCGTAGTGAGCAGTTGGATCGAATACTGTTCGCCGGGCGCGGCCTTTAGCCATTCCTGCGTCGCGGTAAAGCGCTCGCGCGTGAGCTTGCCCGTAGATGGCGCCGGCGGCGCATAGTTCTTCGATCCGGGGTTTGCGCCTGCTGGCGGTTCCGGGTTTGACTTGACCGGCGCCGCGACCGTCGCGCTTGCAACCGGCGGCGCTTTGGGCGCGGGGTTAAGCGCGATCGGCACCGGCTCGGCAGCTGCCACGGGCGCTGGATCCATCTTAGTCGCAATCGGACTTGCGTTTGTCTGTTGTGCCGCGGGCGCCGCCGTGCGCTCTGGCACGGCCGTGGGAACTGGAGGCACCGCGGCGGGCGTCGCCGGCGTCGCACCCAGTGCTTGCGCGTTGCCTTGCGCCGGCGGGAGTGGCGCGCCGGCAGCGGCCGCTGCCGGCAACGCGGGCTGGGCCGGCGTTGTCGCTGCAAGCGGCGGATCTGCCGCAGCTGCTGGCGCTGCGGGTGTTGCAGCCGGCGCAGGGGCAGCGCCGATCGGCGCGATTTGCGCGGGCGGCGCAACCGGCGCCGGTATCGATGCCGCCAGCAGGTAGTGCAGCCCCAGCCCCAACGCCAGACCGCCCGCGACCCCGGCAGCTGCCAGGCCGATCTTGGCTTTGTTGAACGAGGAGTGGTAGAACTCCGAATCGCGAATGGCGCGATTGACGTGCCTGGCGGTGATGCCATGCTCGTTGTCGGCGAAGGCGGCAAGCAGCGATTTGTCGGCGAGTATGTTGACGCGCCTGGTCAGACCCTCGGACGCTTTCACGATCCGGCGCACGGCCCCCGGGGCAAATACGTTAGGCCCGCGGTAACCTGCCGCGCGCATGCGAAAGTCCAGATAGGCTTCAATATCGGAGCGCAGCAGCGGTTCCAGGCGAAAACTGTGCGTGATGCGTTCCTTCAGTTGGCGCATATGCGGCATGGAAAGATGCGCATCCAGTTCTGGCTGGCCGAAGAGCACGATCTGCAGCAGTTTCGAGTGGCTCGATTCGAGATTGGAGAGCAGCCGAACCTGCTCTAGCGTTTCTTGCGGCATGGCGTGAGCTTCGTCGATCAACAGCACGACGCGCTGGTTCTCGCCGTATAAGGTGACCAGGTGCTCCTGCAGCCTGAGCAGAACCAACGACAGGCGCTCGTTCTGCAGCCCGAGGTCCAGTTCTTCGGCGATGGCATAGATTATTTCGTCGCGCGACAGCGACGGATTCGAGAGCAGTATGGTTTGCACTTGCCGGGGCAGGCGCTCCATCAGCACCCGGCACAGCATGGTCTTGCCACTGCCCACCTCGCCCGACACCTTAACGATGCCTTCGTCGTGGGTGATGGCGTAGAGCAGTGCCTCCAGCGTCGCGCCTCGGTTGGCGCCGCCGAAGAAGAAGTCGGTGTGCGGAGTAATGCGAAACGGGGGTTCGTCGAGGCCGAAGTGATTGAGGTACATCGCGGCGCCTACTTCTTGTCCTGGTGTTCCATGCGCGAGTAAAGGGTGGTGCGGTTGATGCCGAGCATCTTTGCGGCCTGGCTGACGTTGCCGTGGGTGAGGCGCATGGCGGCTTCGATGTAGCCCTGTTCCCAGGCTTTGAGCATATCGTCGAGGCTGAACTGGCGCTCGCGCTGCAGGTGGCGCTGCGCCTGTTCGATCAGCGCCTGGGGATCGTCGGACGGACCCGGTTCGGCACTTGCCTGCGGCTGCGCGTCCTGGTCGAGTTCGGGTTCGAGTTCCAGCGGCGAGAGCTTTTGCCCGGGGTATTTGGTGGTGAGGCGGATGACGATGTTCTTCAACTCGCGCACATTGCCGGGAAATTGATAGTCGCGCCATAGCGCGGCCGCATTGGCGTCGAGAGTGAAAGGGGCGAGTTCGGCGAGTTCGGCGTAGACGCGACTGAAATGTTGGAGCAGCAGCGCCTTGTCCTCGCCCATTTCGCGCAGCGGCGGAACGCTGATCGAAAATACCGACAGGCGGTGATACAGGTCGGCGCGAAAGCGCCCGGCCTTTATTTCCCGGCGCAGATCGCGGTTGGTGGCCGCGATCACGCGCGCCTGGGAAATGCGCTGCTGCGTTTCACCGACACGCTGGAACTCGCCATTCTCCAGCACGCGCAGGAGTTTGGCCTGCAACTCCAGAGGCAACTCGCCGATCTCGTCCAAGAACAGCGTGCCTTCCTGGGCATCCTCGAAATAGCCGGACTTGTTGGCGGTCGCGCCCGTAAACGCACCCTTGGAATAGCCAAACAGCGTCGGTTCGACCAGAGTGGGAGCAATGGCGGCGCAGTTGAGTGCAAACCAGGGCTTGTCTTTGCGACACGACAGGCGGTGCAGGCAACTGGCGACCACTTCCTTGCCGCTCCCAGACTCGCCCTCGATCAGCGCCGGGAACGGAGAGTCGGCGTACTGGCTGATTTGACTTTTCAGTTTTTCCAGTACCGGGCTCGCTCCGATCAGCAGTTCCCCCTCCGCCTCCGCGCCGCCGGAGGTTTCTGCGGCACGAATCTGCAGCGCGTGCAGCAACAGTTTCTTGAGGGTTTCGGCGTTGCACGGTTTTGCCACAAAATCGGTGGCGCCCAGGGTGCGCGCGTGACGCGCATTGGCGGCATCGTTCTGGCCGGAGAGCACCAGAATCTTGATCGCCGGCGAGTGTGCAACCAGTTCCGCGACCAGCTGAAAGCCTTCGTCCGGGCGATGCGGTAGGGGGGGAAGCCCCAAGTCCACCAACGCGAGTTGCGGCGGGGTGTGCATACGGCGCACCATATCCACGGCGTTGACGCGCGAGTCGCTCACCATGATGTCGAAATCCTTGCCCAATGCGTAGGCCAGGGTGTCGGTGATGAGGGGATCGTCGTCGACGATCAGCAGGCTGGGCTTGTCAGCCATTGGTTCTGCTTTCAATGCAATTGAGGAAGGCTTGCTCCATCGAGTCGCTGGCGTAGCGCCGCATCAGGTCCTGCGGGCTGCCGGAAAAGTACTGCCTGCCCTGGTGCAGTACTACCATATCTTCGCAAATTTCCTCGACGTCGGACAGTGCGTGGGAGGTGAAGAACAGAGTGCGGCCCAGGTCGCGCAATTGCCGCAACAATTGTTTCACGCGGGCGCGCGCCAGCGGGTCGAGCCCACTCATGGGTTCATCCAGAATCAGCAGATCGGGTTGCGCCAGCAGGCAAGCCGCCAGTCCCAGTTTTTGTGTCATGCCCTTCGAATAGGAGCGTACCGGCTTGTCCAAGGCTGCTGCCTCCAGATCGAGCGCGGCGAACATGGACCGTATTTCATCATCGCCGGCGGCGCGCTTGTCCAGTGTCAGCATGTAGCTGAGGAAATCTCGACCGGTGAGGAAATAGGGCGGCATGAACCGCTCCGGCAGGAACGCCAGTCGCGCGCGCGACTGGCTATCGGTATGCGGGGTGCCGAATATCTCTATCCGGCCGTCGTCGAGCTGGCAGAAGTCGAGCAGGCACTTGATCAGCGTGGTCTTGCCGGCGCCGTTGATGCCGACCAGGCCGAAGGTCGCGCCCGCGGCGATCTCGATGTCGATCCCCTGCAGCACTGCCTGGCGGCCATAATTCTTTCTGACTTGGTCGAAACGAACAGCCGATGGCGTCATTGGATAGGTTAAGGTGACTGAAGTAAATACTATAACAGGCAACCGCGGCGCAATGTAGCAGCGGGCCGCGGCGCGGTCCACGCAGACGCGCAGCGACAACGGTCTGGTAGAATGCGCACTTTGCGCTGTTTGCCGCCGCCACTCCGTGACCACCAAAACTGCAACAGACAATCTGGTCGAGGTCGAAAACGTGAACTTCGCCTACGACAGCCGCCAGATCCTCAAGGGCGTCAATCTCAGCATACAGCGTGGCCAGGTGGTGGCGATCATGGGCTTGTCCGGCTGCGGCAAGACCACCTTGCTGCGCCTGATCGGCGGCGCGTTGCGCCCGACCCAGGGCGAGGTACGCGTCGGCGGCCGCGCGGTAGCCAAACTCAATCACGACGAACTGTTCGCGCTGCGGCGCAAGATGGGGATGCTGTTTCAGTTCGGCGCGCTGTTTACGGACATGTCGTGCTACGACAATGTCGCTTTCCAGATGCGCGAGCACACCGATTTGCCGGAAGAGCTGATCGACGATCTGGTGCTGATGAAGCTGCAGGCGGTGGGCTTGCGCGGCGCTCACCGGCTCATGCCCTCGGAATTGTCAGGCGGGATGGCGCGGCGCGTGGCGCTGGCGCGCACTACGGCGCTCGATCCGATGCTGATCATGTACGACGAGCCTTTTGCCGGCCTGGACCCGGTGTCGATGGGCGTCATCGGCGAGCTGATACGGCGCCTGAACGACTCCCTTGGCGCCACGTCCATCATCGTCACGCATGACGTGGCCGAGGCGTTGCAGCTCGTGGACTACGTTTATTTCATGTCCGATGGGACGATCGTCACGCAGGGAACGCCCGATGAACTGCGCGCTTCGGAGAAACCGTTTGTGCATCAGTTCGTCTATGGAGAAACCGATGGACCGATGCCGTTTCACTATCCGGCCGACGACTACGGGCGCGACCTGTACGCCACCGAGGCACGATGAGTGGACTAGCCGGATTCTTCGAAAATCTGGGCGGTCGCGCGACCGGCTCCATCCACCGGCTGGGATTCGCCAGTCGCTTTCTGCTGCTTACGCTGCGCAACTCGGGCATGTGCTTTCGCCGCTTTTCGCTGGTTGTGCGCGAGATCTATTTTGCCGGGGTGCTGTCGCTCATCATCATTCTGGTGTCGGGCTTGTTCGTTGGCATGGTGCTGGGCTTGCAGGGGTACGACACGCTGGTGCGCTACGGTTCTTCCTCGGCACTGGGCGTGCTGGTGGCGCTGTCGCTGGTGCGCGAACTCGGTCCGGTGGTGGCGGGGCTGCTGTTCGCCAGCCGCGCCGGCTCGGCCATCACTGCCGAAATCGGCCTGATGAAGGCCACCGAGCAGCTGGCGGCGATGGAGATGATGGCGGTGGATCCGATCGCGCGCGTGATCGCGCCGCGCTTTTGGGCTGGCGTGATTTCCATGCCACTGCTGGCGGCCATGTTTTCCGCGATGGGCGTATTCGGCGGCTACCTGGTCGGTGTTCTGGTGATCGGCGTCGATGAGGGTTCGTTCTGGTCGCAGATGCAGGCTGCGGTCGACGTACAGGAGGACATTCTCAACGGCGTGATCAAGAGCCTGGTGTTCGGCGTCGCGGTAACCTGGATTGCTGTGTTCGAGGGCTATGACGCGCCGCCTACCGCCGAAGGCGTATCGGGGGCGACCACGCGCACCGTGGTGACCTCGTCGCTGACGATACTGGCGCTGGATTTTATGTTGACGGCATTCATGTTTCGAGGGGCGTAACGATGATGAAGCGCAAGGCACTGGACCTGTGGGTGGGCGTGTTTGTCGCCATCGGCTTTGGCGCGCTGCTGTTTCTGGCGCTCAAGGTAGGCAATCTCGCGTCCTTCTCCGCCGCCGAAACCTATCTAGTCAAGGCGAATTTTGATAACATCGGTGGGTTGAAAAAGCGGGCGCCGGTGAAAAGTGCCGGGGTGGTGGTCGGGCGGGTCGAGGACATCGCTTTCGATACCGAAAACTACGAGGCGGCGGTGGCCTTCTCGATCGACAAGCGATACGAGTTTCCCAAGGACACTTCCGCCAAAATTCTGACCTCCGGCCTGCTCGGCGAGCAATACATAGGCCTGGCGGCCGGCGGCGACACGGCGAAGTTAAAGGCTGGCGACAAGCTCAAGATCACCCAGTCCGCGGTGGTGCTGGAGAACCTGATCAGCCAGTTCATGTTCAACAAGGCGGCTGACGGAAATAAAGACAACAAATAATGAGGAAGTAGGATGACCAATTCTCGGCGTTTCCCCTTATTGTTGCTGCTTGCCGCACTGATCGGCTTGGGTGGTTGCGCCACGACCGGCGGTTCGAATGATCCGCTGGAGGGCTACAACCGGGCCATGTTCGGCTTCAACGACGGGGTCGACAAAATCATCTTCAAACCGGTCGCAAGCGGTTACAAGGCGGTGATGCCGGAGATTGCACGCACCGGAGTCACCAATTTCTTCGCCAACCTGGGCGACATCTGGATCGGCATTAACAATATCCTGCAGGGCAAGTTGGGTGCGGGCGTGAGCGATCTGGGCCGGTTTACCATTAATACCACCGCCGGCATCCTGGGTTTGTTCGATGTCGCCAGCAGCGCCGGCCTGGAGAAGCACAACGAAGATTTCGGCCAGACCTTGGGCCGTTGGGGCATGGGCAGCGGTGCCTATGTGGTGTTGCCGTTCTTCGGCCCGAGCAATTTTCGTGACGGTTTCAGCCGCCTGGTCGTGGATTGGCACGGCGACCCGCTCTGGTATGTGCGTAATATCCCGACGCGCAATGAACTGATAGCCGCGCGCGTCATCGACGACCGGGCCAACCTTCTCGATGTCAGTCGATTAGCAGAAGAGGCGGCGCTCGACCACTACGCTTACGTGCGCGACGCGTTCATACAGCGCCGCCGCAGCCTGATTTACGACGGCGAGCCGCCGCCCGAGCCGAATCCGGCGAAGTCCTCCGATTCCGGCGCGGGCACGCAAGCGACAGCGCTCGCCGAGTCGGAGCCGGCGAAGATCGTCAACCAGTGGGGTGAACGGGTCATCATTGCCGGCGACGAGGAACTCACGCCGGCGAAGGAATTCGAGCGGAACCAGGCGTCACCCGTCGCGGTCGGACAACAGGTGGCCGTTGCGGCGTCAGATGTGTCAGGTTCGGTCTACGAGCCCAGGATTCCCAGTAATCTCGAGGCGCTGCTCGCGATCTCTGCCGCGGCGCGCACCGGGTTCGCGCAGGCCAGCCCGAAACGATGATGAAGAAATTTGCCATTGCGCTGTGCTTGTCCGCGTTTGCGAATGCGGTCCCGGCGCAGGGTCTTGCGCCCGACGTGCAGGTCAAGAACATAACCAACGAAGTTCTCGGCATCATCAAGCAGGACAAGGACATCCAGGCGGGCCACCAGAAGAAACTCAACGATCTGGTCGATGCCAAGGTGCTGCCGCATTTCAACTTCAGCCGCATGACCGCGCTCGCGGTGGGGCGCAACTGGCCCAAGGCGACTGCGGAGCAGCAGAAGGCTCTGACCAACGAATTCCGCACCCTGCTCGTTCGCACCTACTCGAGCGCTTTGGCCACCTACAAGAACCAGGTGATCGAGTTCAAGCCGCTGCGTGCTGCCGCGGGGGACGCCGACGTTACGGTGAGGACCCAGGTCAAACAGCCCGGCACCGAACCGATCAGCATCGATTACAGCATGGAGCAAACGCCTGGCGGATGGAAGGTGTATGACGTCGTGGTCGGAGGGGTAAGCCTGGTGACCAACTATCGCGAGACCTTCAACGCCGAGATTCGCGATGGCGGCGTGGACGGTCTGATCAAATCTCTCGTCAGCAAGAACCGTTCCCTGGAAACCCAGGCCAGTTCCAAGTCCAAGTGATCACCCAAGAAGGCGACCGGCTGCTGCTGCAAGGCGCGGTCACGATAGCCACGGTGTCCGCCCTGTTGGTGCAATGCCGCCTGCTGCTCGCGCCGGGAGTGGCGGTGCTCGATTTCAAAGGCGTCTCCGAGGTGGACTCGGCCGCGGTGGCGCTGGCGCTGGAATGCTTGCGCGAGGCGCGCCGGCGGGGGCTTTCTCTCTCCCTTGCCAATCTTCCTGAAGCCATGCAGCACCTCGCCGAGCTCTACGCCGTATCCGAGTTGCTGCAGGCCGATCCGGTCTGAATCTTACCTCGCCGTGACGCGGCGCCGTTCATGACCCCCGCTATCCTGGTCCAGCAGGTGCACAAGCATTTTGGAGCCGTACAGGCGCTCTCGGGCATCGACCTGGAAGTGGCGCCCGGCGAATTTTTTGGCCTACTGGGTCCCAATGGCGCGGGCAAGACGACGCTCATCAACATTCTTGCGGGGCTGACGCGCGCCGACCGCGGCAGCGTGCGCGTGATGGGACACGACGTGATTGAAGACTACCGAGCGTCGCGCCGGGCGCTGGGGGTGGTGCCGCAGGAACTGGTGTTCGATCCGTTTTTCAGCGTGCGCGAAACTTTGCGCATTCAGTCCGGTTACTTCGGCCTGGGGAAGAACGACGCATGGATCGACGAGGTGATGCACCACCTGGATCTCACCGGCAAGGCCGATGCCAACATGCGATCGCTCTCCGGGGGAATGAAACGACGGGTGCTGGTGGCGCAGGCGCTGGTGCATAAGCCCCCAGTGATCGTCCTCGACGAGCCGACCGCGGGCGTGGACGTGGAGCTGCGCCAGGGGCTGTGGGAGTTCGTGCGCGGCCTGAATCGCGACGGCCATACCATCGTACTGACCACGCATTACCTTGATGAGGCCGAGGCGCTGTGCGCGCGCATTGCGATGCTGAAGCAGGGGCGCATCGTCGCGCTCGACACCACCAGCAGGCTGGTGAACCGGCGCGATAGCCTGTACCTGAAGCTGCGCCTGAGCGGCGCGGCCCTGCCCCAGGCGCTGGCGGCGCGGGTGCGCGACAGCCATGACGGCGTGCATACGCTGCGCCTTCGGAGTTACGCCGAAATCGAGCGCGCGCTTGCTCACGTACGCGAGGCGGGTGCGCACATCGAGGAGCTGGAGTTGTTGCAGCCCGATCTGGAGGATGTGTTCGTGCAGATCATGAATCCGGAGCAGGGGGGGCGCGGAAGAGAGGAGCGCAGTGCCGTCTCCCTGCTTTCTCCTCTCGCTTTCCCCAAGCCATGAGCGGTTTCGGCACCTTGCTCTATAAGGAACTGCTGCGCTTCTGGAAAGTCGCGTTCCAGACCATCGCCGCGCCGGTGCTGACCACGCTACTGTATCTGCTCATCTTCTCCCACGTCATGCAGGGGCAGGCGCGGGTGTACGGCGCCGTGCCTTATACCGCTTTTCTGGTGCCCGGCCTGGTGATGATGGCGGTGCTGCAAAACGCATTCGCCAACAGTTCGTCCAGCCTGATCCAGTCCAAGATCACCGGTAATGTCATTTTCGTACTGCTGCCGCCGCTGTCGTACTGGGATTTTTTTGCCGCCTATGTGCTCGCCTCGGTGGTGCGCGGCATGGTCGTCGGTGTCGGGGTGCTGCTGGTATCGCTTGGTTTCGTCGAGCTTTCTTTTGCGCATCCGCTGTGGATCCTCGCATTCACGCTATGCGGCAGCGCGGTTCTGGGGACGCTGGGCCTGATCGCCGGCATTTGGGCCGAAAAATTCGACCAAATTGCGGCGTTTCAGGGGTTTGTCATCATGCCGCTCACTTTCCTGTCGGGTGTGTTTTACTCGATACACTCGCTGCCGGTGTTCTGGCAGAATCTGTCGCGATTCAATCCTTTTTTCTATATGATCGACGGCTTTCGCTACGGCTTTTTCGGCGTGTCCGATATCGATCCGGCATTGAGTCTGGTCGTCGCCGCCGCGAGCCTGCTCGCGCTCACCGCTTTTACACTCGCGCTGCTCAAGCGCGGTTATAAACTACGTCACTAAGGACCCGCCGCGAAATGAATTTTGCAGCGGCCGATTTAGGGGAGCACGAGGGGAAACGCCCCGAAGGTCTCGATCCCCCTTGAGGGGAAAGTCCCCTTGGGGGATATCCCCTCGTTTTGTCATAGACTTTGAAAGGGCGATCATGGTTACACCGGAAGACGTCAAAGCTTACATCGAGCGCGGCCTGCCTTGCGAGCATATCGAGCTGATCGGCGACGGGCAGCACTTTCAGGCGCTGATCGTCTCGGCCGAATTTCGCGGCAAGAGCCGGGTGCAGCGGCACCAGCGCGTCTATCAGGCGCTGGGCGAGCGCATGCGCGAGGAGGTGCATGCGCTGTCGATGCAGACGCTGACGCCGGAGGAATGGCCGGGAACTGGCGCCGACGCGGCGCCCGGTTAGTCGCTCCGGGAACCGATCGATGGACAAATTGCTGATCCAAGGTGGCGTACCCCTCAAGGGAGAGGTGCGCATTTCGGGCGCCAAGAACGCGGCGCTGCCGATCATGTGCGCGGCGCTGCTTTCGCGATCGCCGCTGCGGCTCACCAATGTGCCGCATCTGCGCGATGTCACCACCTTGCTGAACTTGCTCGGCGGCATGGGCGTCGCGGTGTCGCTGGACGAAAAACTCGGCCTGGAACTGGACGCCGGCCGCCTGCGCTCGCCGTTTGCGCCCTACGAGATGGTCAAGACCATGCGCGCGTCGATCCTGGTGCTGGGACCGCTCCTGGCGCGCTGCGGCGAGGCGCGCGTATCGCTCCCCGGAGGCTGCGCCATCGGCCAGCGCCCGGTGGACCTGCATATCAAGGGCCTGCAGGCCATGGGTGCGGACATTCGCGTCGAACACGGTTACATCATCGCGCGGGCGCAACGCTTGAAGGGCGCACGCATTTTCAGCGATCTGGTGACCGTCACCGGCACCGAGAATCTGATGATGGCGGCCTGCCTGGCCGATGGCGTCACGTTCATTGAGAACGCGGCGCGGGAGCCCGAAGTCGTCGATCTCGCCAACTGCTTGAAGGCGATGGGCGCGAACATCGAGGGCGCCGGCAGCGACGTGATCACCATCAAAGGCGTGAGCGCGCTCGCCGGTGCCGAGCACCGCATCATGCCCGACCGCATTGAGACCGGAACCTTTCTCGTGGCCGCTGCCGCTTCTGGCGGATCGGTGCGGCTCCGCAACACCAGTGCGCGCATTCTCGAAGCGGTGGTGGACAAATTGCGCGAAGCGGGCGCGAAGATCACTGCCGAGGACGACACCATTGCCTTGCACATGGAGGGTCCGCCCACAAGCGTCAACGTGCGCACTGCGCCTTACCCGGCATTTCCCACCGACATGCAGGCGCAGTTCATGGCGCTCGACTGCATTGCGCGCGGCACTGCGGTGCTGACCGAGACTATTTTCGAGAACCGGTTCATGCACGCACTGGAATTGCAGCGTCTGGGCGCCGACATCGAGATTTCCGGCAACGCCGCCGTGGTCAAAGGCGTGGCGCAGCTCGACGGCGCGACGGTGATGGCGACCGATCTGCGCGCTTCGGCGAGCTTGGTGATTGCCGGGTTGGTTGCCAGGGGAGAAACCGTAGTCGAGCGCATCTATCACCTCGACCGCGGCTACGAATGCATCGAGGAGAAACTGTCCCAGCTCGGTGCTCGCATCAAGCGCGTGCATTGAACTCGGCGATCGGCGCGGAGTACGCGGTAAAATCGCATTTTCGACCAGGCGCCGCCGTGTCCCAAATCACCATAGCCCTATCCAAGGGCAGAATTTTCGAGGAAACCTTGCCGCTGCTGAAAGCGGCAGGCGTGGTGCCGCGCGACGACCCGGAAACTTCGCGCAAGCTCATCATCGCCACCAACCGGCCGGACGTGCGCCTGATCATCGTGCGCGCTTCCGACACCCCGACCTATGTGCAGTACGGCGCCGCCGACATGGGCATCGCCGGCAAGGATGTGCTGCTCGAGCACGGCGGGGACGGGTTGTACCAGCCGCTCGACCTGGAGATCGCCGCGTGTCGCATGATGGTGGCGGTGCCGCAGGGATTCGACTATGCGCGCGCGGTGCAGCAGGGTGCGCGGTTGCGCGTCGCCACCAAGTACGTGCAGATTGCGCGCGAGCATTTCGCCGCCAAGGGGGTGCACGTCGATCTGATCAAGTTGTACGGTTCCATGGAACTTGCGCCTCTGGTGGGTCTGGCCGATGCCATCGTCGATCTGGTGTCCAGTGGCAACACGCTGAAAGCCAACCATTTGCTTGCGGTGGAGGAAATCGTGCCGATTTCGGCGCGGCTGATCATCAATGTGGCCGCGCTGAAGCTGAAGCGCGCCGCGATCCAGCCGCTCGTCGACGCGTTCGCGCAAGCGGCGACTGCGAGGGCGCTATGAGCAGGGCGCAGGGGCCCCGGCCCCAGCCGGGGATGCAACCGGCCGCGATTGCCGCCGGCCGCCGACAGCGGTCGTGCTCGAACCACGAAAACCGAACGGAGGCGGCGCGCCATGACTGATATCGCCCGTTTGTCCACGCGCCAGGCGGATTTCGACGTTGTGCTCGCGCGGCTCACGGCTTTCGACGCCGCTCAGGACGAAACGGTGGATCGGACCGTGGCCGAAATCCTCGCCGCGGTGAAAAGCCGAGGTGATGCGGCGGTGCTCGAATACACCGAGCGCTTCGACGGTGTATCGGCCGGATCGCTCGCCGATCTCGAGCTGTCGCGCGATGCGCTCGCGCGCGCCCGCGACCGGCTGCCCGCGGTGCAGCGCCAGGCGCTGGAACAGGCGGCTTGGCGCGTGCGCCGCTATCACGAAAAGCAATTGGCGCAATCCTGGCAATACACCGAGGCCGACGGCACAGTGCTCGGCCAGAAGGTGACGCCGCTCGACCGTGTGGGGCTGTACGTACCGGGCGGCAAGGCTGCCTATCCGTCCTCGGTGCTGATGAATGCGATTCCGGCCAAGGTGGCGGGCGTGGCTGAACTCGTCATGGTGGTGCCGACGCCGCGCGGTGACAAGAACGAACTGGTGATGGCGGCCGCCGCGATCGCCGGGGTGGACCGCGTGTTCACCATCGGCGGCGCGCAGGCCGTGGGTGCGCTCGCCTACGGCACCCGAACCATCGCACAGGTGGACAAGATCGTCGGCCCCGGGAACGCCTATGTGGCTGCGGCCAAGCGGCGCGTGTTTGGCGTGGTCGGCATCGACATGGTGGCCGGGCCCTCGGAGATCCTGGTGATCTGCGACGGCGCGGCGCCGAATCCGGACTACGCGGACTGGATCGCAATGGATTTATTCTCGCAAGCCGAGCACGATGAGGTGGCGCAGGCGATCTTGATCTGCCCGGATGCAAGCTTCATCGAAGCGGTAGCGGCAAGCATAGACCGGCTGCTGCCGCAGATGTCGCGGCGCGAGGTGATTGCCGCCTCGCTCAAAGCGCGGGGCGCGCTGATCGAAGTGCGCAGTCTGGAGGAAGCCTGCGCCCTCGCCAACCGTATCGCCCCCGAGCACCTGGAGCTCGCCGTGGCCGCGCCGGAGAAGCTCGTCGACCAGATACGCCATGCGGGCGCCATATTTATGGGCTGCTACAGTTCCGAGGCCATCGGCGACTATTGCGCCGGCCCCAATCATGTATTGCCGACGTCGCGCAGCGCGCGCTTTTCCTCGCCTTTGGGAGTGTACGACTTCCAGAAGCGCTCCAGCCTGATTCGGGTATCCCGGGCCGGGGCGCAGACTCTAGGCACAATTGCGGCTACACTGGCCGAGGGCGAAGGCCTGTCGGCGCACGCGCGCTCCGCACTTTACCGCGTCGAGAAATGAACCGCATCAACCTATGGAAGCTTTGATCAAATCTGTGGCTCAATTAACGCACCCTCCGACTCGGGGAATTTACGCCCAGAAGAAAGTCCCCCCCGGGGGACAAGGGGGCATAGCCCCCTTGTTCGGACAAATCACATGAAGAAATCGCCCAATGACTTGGTGCGCGAAGAAGTGCTCGCGCTCGCCGCCTATCACGTCCCCGATGCTGCCGGCATGGTGAAGCTGGACGCAATGGAAAACCCGTACGCTCTGCCGCTGCCATTGCAGCGCGAGATTGCCGAACTCATGGCCGGAGCGGCGGTCAATCGCTATCCGAATCCGCAAGCGCCGGAACTGAAAGCCAGGCTGCGTCGGGTAATGGCAATTCCCGAAGCGTTCGATATTCTGATTGGCAACGGTTCGGATGAAATCATCCAGATCCTGATCCAGACGCTGGCGCGGCCCGGAGCCGTGGTGCTTGCGCCCGACCCGACCTTCGTCATGTATCGCATGTATGCGCGGGTGAACCGGATGCGCTACGTCGGGGTGCCGCTGACTCCTGATTTCAGGCTTGACTGCGTGCTTTTCCTGGAGGCCATCGAGGAACACCAGCCAGCGCTCACGTTCATTGCCTACCCGAACAATCCGACTGGCAATCTTTATGCTGAATCCGAAGTATTGCGTATTCTGCAGGCGGCACCCGGCGTCGTGGTGCTCGACGAGGCTTACCACGCGTTCGCGAAAAAGAGCTTCATGGGGCGCCTGGCGGACCATCCGAACCTCATTGTCATGCGCACCTTGTCCAAGGTCGGCATGGCCGGGCTGCGTCTGGGCTATGCCGTGGGCGACCCGGCGTGGATCAGCGAGTTCGACAAGGTGCGGCCTCCCTACAACGTGAATGTGCTGACGCAATTGGTTGCCGAAAGGCTGCTGGTGCACGTCGACACGCTCAATCGGCAGGCGGCCGAAATATGCGCAGAGCGTGGCCGGCTCAGGACCGCGCTCGAACCATTGCCCGGCGTCACCGTGTTTGCGAGCGACGCCAATTTCCTGCTGGTGCGCGTGCCCGATTCGGGCAAGGTCTTCGCCGGCATGAAGGCGCGCGGGGTGCTGGTAAAAGACCTCCACGGCAGCCACCCGCTGCTCGCGCAGTGCCTGCGAGTCACCGTGGGTTCTGTCGAAGAAAACGCGCAGTGCCTGAACGCCTTGCGCGCGTCGCTGTGAAACTGCGCGCGCAACTGCCGCTTCAAGGCTAGAATAGGTTTTTCGTAATTGCACGAATTCAAATGCGTACTGCCTCGGTCACGCGCAACACCGCAGAAACCCAGATCGGCGTCAGCCTCGACCTGGACGGCACCGGTTTGGCCAAACTGGCCACCGGCGTGCCGTTCCTCGACCATATGCTGGATCAGGTGGCGCGCCATGGCTTGATCGACCTCGAAATCTCGGCCAAGGGCGATCTGCATATCGATGCCCACCATACGGTAGAGGACGTAGGCATCAGCCTGGGGCAGGCGGTGGCGAAAGCGGTTGGTGATAAGGGCGGCATACGCCGCTACGGCCACGCCTACGTTCCGCTCGACGAGGCGCTGTCGCGCGCGGTGATCGATTTTTCCGGCCGTCCCGGGTTGGTGTACGCGCTCAATTTTAGCCGTGCCTGGATCGGCGAATTCGACTCCGACCTGGTGCGTGAATTCTTCCAGGGTTTCGTCAACCACGCCCAAGTGACTCTGCATATCGACAATGTGCGCGGCGTCAACGCGCACCATCAATGTGAAACCGTGTTCAAGGCATTCGGCCGGGCGTTGCGCATGGCGGTCGAAATCGATCCGCGCGCGGCGGGGGCGATTCCATCGACCAAGGGCAGTTTGTGAGATCACGGTATTGACCGGATTGTGCCGTTGTCATGCCAGTTTGATTTGCGGCGCACCCGTCTCCTCGCCGATTACAACCAATTGAATCCCTCGTGACTCTAATCGCAGTAATCGACTACGGCATGGGCAACCTGCGCTCGGTATCGAAGGCGCTGGAACACGTTGCACCCGACGCCACGGTGGCGGTCACTTCTGATCCGGAGGTGGTGATGCGCGCCGAGCGCGTGGTGTTTCCGGGACAGGGCGCGATGCCGGATTGCATGCGCGAATTGGATGCCAGGGGATTGCGACCGGCGGTGCTGGAGGCGGCGCGCTCCAGGCCTTTTCTCGGTATCTGCATCGGCCTGCAAATGCTGTTCGAGCGCAGCGAAGAAGGCGATACCCCGGGGCTCGCGGTTTTTCCGGGCCTGGTGAAGCGCTTTCCCCCCGAAGCGATGAAAGACGCGCAGGGCGAAAAACTCAAGGTGCCGCACATGGGTTGGAACGAGGTGATGCAAACTGTAACGCATGCACTGTGGCGGGGCATCGCCGATGCCAACCGCTATTATTTCGTCCACAGCTTCTACGTCGAGACGGGGAAGGCGGGATTGGAGGCCGGCAGCAGCGACTACGGTTTCCCCTTTACCTGCGCCGTCGCGCAGGATAATATTTTCGCTGTGCAGTTTCACCCTGAGAAAAGCCAGACTGCCGGCCTCGCGCTGCTTGCCAATTTCGTGACCTGGAAACCGTGACCTGGAAACGTGCGACCTGGACTTCCGCGGTCTGGAAGCGACAGGCGAGTGGACCTTTTCTTTTTCCATAGCAAAAACGACCATGCTCATCATACCTGCGATCGATATCAAAGACGGACGCGCGGTGCGTCTCGAACAGGGCGATATGGACAAGGAGACCGTGTTCTCGGACGATCCGGCGGCCGTGGCCCGGCATTGGCTGGACGAGGGCGCGCGCCGGCTGCACTTGGTGGACCTGAACGGTGCGCTCGCGGGCAAACCACGCAACGAGTCCGTGATCAAACAGATCGTCAGCGCGGTCGACGGCAAGATCCCGATACAATTGGGCGGCGGCATCCGCGATCTGGACACCATCGAGCGCTATCTCGACGACGGCATCAGCTACATCATCATCGGCACGGCGGCGGTGAAAAATCCCGGTTTTCTGCACGATGCCTGCACTGCGTTTGCCGGACATATCATCGTCGGCCTGGATGCCAAAGACGGCAAGGTCGCTGTCGAGGGCTGGTCGAAAATGACGGGGCACGACGTCATCGACCTGGCGCGCAAGTTCCAGGACTATGGCGTCGAAGCCGTAATCTATACCGACATCGGCCGCGACGGCATGTTGAACGGCGTCAACATCGAGGCCACTATCAAGCTCGCGCGCGAACTCGTGGTGCCGGTCATCGCGAGCGGCGGACTGACCAATCTCGCCGACGTCAAGGCCCTGTGCAAGATCGAAGCCGAAGGCATCGCGGGCGTCATTACCGGACGCGCAATTTACCAGGGAACGGTCGATTTCAAGAAGGCGCAGGCGATGGCGGATAAATTGGGACAAGGAAAAACGGAGAAAGGAAAAGGCTGAGCGCGGCGGCGTTTCTTCTGCCCCGTTCTGTTCTCCCATCCGCCGCCTCTCACCTTATGGCACTAGCCAAGCGCGTCATTCCCTGCCTCGACGTCACCCGCGGCCGCGTGGTGAAGGGGGTCAATTTCGTCGGCCTGCGCGATGCCGGCGATCCGGTGGAGATTGCGCGCCGTTATGACGATCAGGGCGCCGACGAGCTGACTTTTCTCGACATCACCGCGAGCTCGGACGAGCGCGACATGATCCTTCACATTGTCGAGGCGGTGGCGGCGCAGGTGTTCATCCCGCTTACCGTGGGCGGCGGGGTGCGCAAGGTCGACGACGTGCGCCGGTTGCTGAACGCAGGAGCCGATAAAGTCTCGATCAATACCTCCGCCGTGCACAATCCGCAGCTGGTGGCCGAGGCCTCGGGCCGCTACGGCGCGCAATGCATAGTCGTTGCCATCGACGCGAAACGCGTCGATTCAGGAGCGGACGCGAAACGCGTCGATCTCGCAGCGGGCGCAGTCATCGCACCGCACTGGGAGGTGTTTACCCATGGAGGACGAAACGGCACCGGCTTGGATGCGGTGCAATGGGCGCGTAGAATGCAGGCCCTGGGGGCCGGTGAAATCCTGCTCACCAGCATGGATCGCGACGGCACCAAGTCCGGATTCGACCTTGCCCTGACGCGCGCGGTGGCCGAGGCCGTGGACGTGCCGGTGATCGCCAGCGGCGGCGTCGGCAATCTCGATCACCTGGCTGCCGGGATACTCGAGGGCAAGGCCGACGCGGTGCTCGCCGCCAGCATTTTCCATTACGGTGAATATACCGTTCGCCAGGCGAAAGAACTGATGCGGTCCCGGGGCATAGAGATGAGGCTTTGAAAAGATGAGCATGGATACGGCCTGGCTAAACAAGGTCAGATGGAACGATGATGGCCTGGTGCCGGTGATCGCCCAGGAGGCGGTCACCGGCAAGGTGCTGATGTTCGCGTGGATGAATCGCGCGGCCCTGGAGCGTACCGCTAGCGGCGGGGAAGCCGTGTACTGGTCGCGCTCGCGCCGGAAATTGTGGCACAAGGGTGAAGAGTCGGGTCATGTGCAGAAGGTGCGGGAGCTGCGCCTTGATTGCGACGAGGACGTCATTCTGCTCACCGTGGAGCAGGTTGGCGGCATCGCCTGCCATACCGGTCGGCACAACTGTTTCTTCCAGAAATTCGAAGACGGGAAATGGGTCGCCGTGGACCCCGTGATCAAGGACCCGAAGGACATTTACAGCAAAGGAAACCCGGATAAAGACCATGCGTAATCGGGGCTTGCCTTGCTTCGGGGAAATACGGAGGGGCATAAGCCTCTCGTTCAAGGACCAGCAGAAATGAGCGACATACTCGAACGCCTGGCCGATACGATCGAAGCGCGCAAAAGCGGCGATCCGGCGGCATCCTACGTTTCGCGCCTGCTTGCAGGCGGGGAAGACGCCGTCCTGAAGAAGATCGGCGAGGAAGCTACCGAGACGGTGATGGCGGCCAAGGATGGCGACAAGTTGCGCATCGTCGGTGAGACCGCCGATCTTTGGTTTCACTGCCTCATCATGCTGGCGCACTTCGGCTTGCGACCCAGCGACGTGCTCTACGAACTGCGGCGCCGCGAAGGCATATCCGGAATCGACGAAAAGGCCGCCCGCAGTGTGGGTACGCGCGCCAAGGCCGAGCGCAAGTAGGCTGCCGTTTAAGCATTGCCGAATCGACGCCTGACTTAGGGAAGCATTCGGGGAGGTATCCCCTCAATTTGTAACGAGTTATAAGGGCTGTGCCGTGGACGGTTGCATTTTCTGCAAACTCATAGCCGGCACGATTGCGTGCACGAAGATTTTCGAGGACGAAGATATTCTTGCGTTTCACGATATCAACCCGGCGTCGTCGGTGCACTTCATGGTCATTCCCAAGCAGCATATCGCGTCGCTTGCGGAAGTGGATCTGAGTCAGCAGATGCTGCTCGGAAAAATGCTGGTGCTGGGGTCGAAACTCGCTATCGAGCAGGGTTGCGCCGCCGGCTGGCGCACTATCATCAACACCGGGCGCGTCGGCCGCCAAGAGGTGTATCATTTGCATATGCACATCATCGGCGGCGACAAAATCTTGCCGGGGATGATAAAACGTTAGGAATGGTCCGAACAGGGAGGCCGCGGCGCTTTGTAAGTCATTCCTCAGAGGAGTAACACCATGGGCTCATTCAGCATTTGGCACTGGCTTATCGTTCTGATCATCGTCATGCTGGTATTCGGCACCAAGAAGTTGCGCAACATCGGCGCGGACCTGGGCGGGGCGGTGCGCGGATTCAAGGACGGAATGAAGGAGGGCGGCGCTGACAAGTCGGTGGATGCCGCCGGCACTTCGCAGAAGATCGATGGCAACATTATCGAGGGTGAAATCAAAGAGAAGTCAAAGAGCGCCTAAGCCGGGATGCCTTAGGCGCTGGCGCGCCGCGCTGCGCGCCTCGCCACCCGCCTCCTCACTGCTTCTTCCTCACTTTCCCCTGAAATGTTCGACGTCGGATTTTCCGAACTGATAGTCATTGCGCTGGTGGCGCTGATCGTGATCGGTCCTGAGCGTCTTCCCAGGGTCGCGCGCACCCTCGGGGCTCTGCTGGGGCGGGCGCAACGTTATGTCAACGACGTCAAAGCCGATATCCAGCGCGAGGTGGATCTGGACGAGTTGAAGAGCATCCAGTCGACCTTCCAGGATGCCGCGAAATCGGTCGAGCAGTCGGTGAACCAGGTCGGCGAGGAACTGCACTCCACCGCGGAGTCCCTGAACCAGGACATAAGCGCTGTCGCGGAGGACAAGGCGCAAGCGGTGGCTGAGGTGCCCGCGCCAGCGGCGGCTGCCGGCGAAATCCCATCGGCTTCGTCGCAGTTGAACCTGGGGCTGGAATCGGCACCCGCCGCGGCACCGGACGCGGCGCCCAAAGTGTGAAAGTCCGGACATGAACGTTAAGGCGAAAATCTGAGTGAGCGGGCAGGACACATTCATTTCCCATCTGGTTGAATTGCGCGACCGGCTGCTGCGTTCGATCGTGGCGGTGTTGGCGATATTCGCGCTGCTCTGGTTCTGGCCCGGACTGGCGGAGATTTACGATCTGCTCGCACTGCCGATGATGCGCACCCTGCCCGAGGGCACACACATGATCGCGACCGGGGTCATTACGCCTTTTCTGGTGCCGCTCAAAGTGGGGTTGATGGCGGCGTTTCTGCTGGCGCTGCCCTATGTGCTGTATCAAGCCTGGGCGTTCGTCGCGCCCGGTCTGTATAGCCACGAAAAGCGCTTCGCTCTGCCGCTGGTATTCGGCAGTACCTTGCTCTTCCTCGCCGGGGTTGCGTATTGCTATTTCGTGGTGTTCAACTGGGTGTTCCGCTTCATCATCCAGTTCGCACCCAAGAGCATCACCCCGGCGCCGGATATCGAAGCCTATCTAAGTTTCGTGCTCACCATGTTTGTGGCATTCGGCGTTACCTTCGAGATCCCGCTGATCCAGGTGGTGCTGGTGCGCACCGGCATGGTCACCATCGCAAAGTTAAAGGACATCCGCTCCTATGTGATCGTCGGCGCGTTCGTCGTGGCGGCGGTGGTCACGCCGCCGGACGTGGTGTCGCAACTGCTGCTCGCGATTCCGATGTGCCTGCTGTACGAGTTCGGGATTTTGCTGTCGCAGGCGATAGAGCGTTTTTTCCGCGTGCACGCGGACGATGCCAAGGTCGAGGAGAACCCGGGCGCGACCCAGCCCGCGCAGAAGCAACTCAAGTAGAGTTGTTACCTGCCTGCGCTCGGCTCGGGGGCAACGCGCTGCCACCCCTGGGCGCATTCCTTGACGTAAGGGTAATAGCCCTTGGTCTGTTCGCAGTAATACCACCAGTCCCCCGCGGACTGAGCGGTTTCCGGTTGCACACTGCCGCGTTCGATGTAGACCGGCGGCGCCATCGGCACGACGACGGGCGCCAGGACAGGCGCGTATATCGGACTGCGGAAATGCCAAAAAACCGGCGCGGCGAGGATCACGCCGACGGCTGCCCGGTGTCCGCCGACATGACGACCGCCAGAGTGTCCGCCGCGGCTGCCGTTGCGCGCGAACGCCGATTCGTTCGCGGCGCTCACTAGCAGCAATAATGCCAACAGCGAGGCGAGACGAAATGCGCGGCTCATATTGTGCGCGTCCGACTACTGTTGCGGCTGAGGGGGCACTCGCTGCCAACCCGCCGGACATTCCTTGACGTAAGGATAATAGGCCTTCGACTCGGCGCAGTAGTACCACCAGTTCGACGGCGGCTGCGCTGAAGATTGCGCTTGCGCGGCTGCCGGCGCATCGCTGCCCTGCTCGATGTAGACCGGCGGCGGCGACGGCGCGACGACAAGCGGCGGATAGGCGTAGGGCGGATAGTATGCAGGGTAGTAGTAGGGAGGACACCAATAGCCCGGAGCGCCAATATAGACGCCGAAGCGCGCATGTCCGCCGTGATGCCACGCGAATGCCGATGCGCTTGCCGTTGCGGCCAGCACCAGCACGGCCAAACTCAGCACTGCCTTTGCTGCTTTCATGGTCACCAACCTCGCTGAAGGAAATCGTAGCACGGTCGCGATAGGCGAGGGGTACCTAAAGTGTTACAAAATGTAAGGTCAGAAGCCGTAGAGCAAGGGCGCCAACCGATCTCGCACCGCTTGCCCGGTCCCGCCGGCATCGACGAGCGGCCGGCCGTTCTTGCAGAGGCAAGGGGCCTGGGAAATTCGACTTTCCCAACAGCTTGACATCCGACTCCGGTAGAATTCTGGCCAAACCGGGAGGATTCCCCGCCTAGCCGGAACCGATGTTCAGGGAACATAAGGAGACTTCATGCAGCTCAAACGCAAGTTCGTCACCGGCTTCGCGCTGGCACTCGCGGGCTCTTCCGCGCTTTTTCTGTCTGCGGGTATTGCCGTGGCGCAAGACATCAAAATCGCCCACGTCTATAGCAAGACCGGTGCGCTCGAGGCCTACGCCAAGCAGACCCAGACCGGCCTGCTGATGGGGTTGGATTACGCAACCAACGGCACGATGAAGGTCAGCGGCCGCAAGCTCGTCGTCATCGAGAAGGATGACCAGGGCAAACCCGATGTAGGCAAGTCTTTGCTCGCCACGGCCTTTGCCGACGACAAGGCCGACATCGCGATCGGGCCGACGAGTTCCGGCGTGGCGCTGGCGCTGCTGCCGGTAGCCGAAGAATACAAGAAGATCCTGTTGGTCGAGCCCGCGGTTGCCGATTCGATCACCGGCGACAAATGGAACCGCTACATCTTTCGCACCGGCCGCAATTCCTCGCAGGACGCGATCTCGAACGCGGTAGCCCTGGACAAGGCCGGCGTATCGGTGGCGACGCTGGCGCAGGACTACGCATTCGGCCGCGACGGCGTGAAGGCGTTCAAGGATGCGCTGAAGAAAGCCAAGATCGTACACGAGGAATACCTGCCGACCACCACTACCGATTTCACCGCCGGTGCACAGCGCCTGTTCGATGCGCTCAAAGACAAACCGGGACGCAAAGTCATTTTCATCATCTGGGCCGGCGCCGGCAATCCGTTCAAGATCGCCGATCTGGACCCGAAGCGCTACGGCATAGAGATCGCCACCGGCGGCAACATTCTTCCGGCGATGGCTGCGTACAAGAACTTTCCGGGCATGGAAGGCGCAACCTATTACTATTTCGGCATTCCCAAGAACCGGGTGAACGAGTGGCTGGTAACGGATCATTACAAGAAATTCAAAACGCCGCCCGATTTCTTCACCGCCGGCGGAATGTCCGCCGGGATCGCGGTGGTGGAAGCGCTGAAAAAGACCGGCGGCAACACCTCGACCGAGAAACTGATTTCGGCAATGGAAGGCATGTCTTTCGAAACGCCTAAGGGCAAGATGACGTTTCGCAAGGAAGATCACCAGGCGCTGCAGGCGATGTACCATTTCAAGATCAAGGTCGATCCCGCGTTCGCCTGGGGCGTGCCCGAGCTCGTACGCGAAATAAAGATCGAGGAGATGAACATTCCGATCCGCAACAAACGCTGAGGCTGGCGGGCGCCGATCGTCGGTGCCATGAATGGCGCCTCAAGCACGGTTGCACGCTGTTTGCCGCGTTGCGCGCCCGCGCCCGCGCACGCCAACCTCGTATTCCGCGCGGACGGTTTCTGTTCGCGCGTTATCTCAGCCTTGCGCAGTTACGGGAACGATAGGATAGGCAATGACGTTCGCGCTGGAGACTCGTGATCTCACCATCCGCTTCGGCGGACATGTTGCGGTCAATGCGGTGTCGTGTGCGTTTTCGCCCGGAACGCTGACTGCGATCGTCGGCCCCAACGGCGCCGGCAAAACCACCTACTTCAACCTTATTTCGGGTCAGTTGAAGGCGAGCGCAGGAAGCGTGTTCCTGCACGGCGAAGATCTGAGCGGCTACTCAGCGCCGCGGCGCAGCCACCGCGGAATCGGCCGCGCGTTCCAGTTGACCAACCTGTTTCCAAATTTGAGCGTGCTGGAAAATATCCGGCTTGCGGTGCAGTCTCGCGCCGGGCTGGGACTCAACCTGTGGAGCATCTGGAGCAGCCACCGCGAATTGATAGGTCGCGCCGAGGAAGTACTGGAGACGGTGGCGCTGGCCGCGAAGCGCGATGTCGCGGCGAGCGCACTGCCGCATGGCGACCAACGCAAACTCGAAGTCGGTATCCTGATGGCGCTCGAACCTGACGTGTTCATGTTCGACGAGCCGACCGCAGGCATGAGCGTCGACGAAGTGCCGGTGATCCTCGACTTGATTCGCGCGTTGAAGTCGCGCCACGACAAGACCATCCTGCTGGTTGAGCACAAGATGGATGTGGTGCGCGAGCTGTCGGACCGCATCATCGTCCTGCACAATGGCGCTTTGGTGGCCGACGGCGAGCCGGCCGCGGTGATCGCCTCGCCCATCGTGCAAGAGGCGTATCTCGGTATCGAGACGAAGACGGCATGAGCGCGCCAATGCTGAAGCTCGAAGGCGTGCATACGCACATCGGCGCTTACCACATCCTGCACGGCGTCGATCTGGAGGTGGTGCAGGGTGAGCTCACCGTGCTGCTCGGTCGCAATGGCGCCGGCAAGACGACCACGCTGCGCAGCATCATGGGCTTGTGGCGGGTCGCGCCGGGGCGCGTCCTGTTCGAAGGCGACGACATCGCCGCGCGCACTACCCCGGAAATTGCCCACCGCGGCATCGCCTACGTGCCGGAGAATATGGGCATCTTTGCCGATCTCACGGTGCGCGAGAACATGGTACTCGCGGCGCGGGGCGCAAGGCGCGCCGAAGACATCGACGCGCGGCGCCTGGACTGGATCTTCGGCCTGTTCCCGGCGATAAAGAAGTTCTGGCAGCATCCGGCAGGGCTGCTATCCGGCGGGCAGAAACAGATGCTTGCGGTGGCGCGCGCAATCGTCGAGCCGCGCAAATTGCTGCTGGTAGACGAGCCGAGCAAGGGGCTGGCGCCGGCCATCATCCAGAACATGATCACCGCGTTTCGGGAACTCAAACAGACCGACACCACTATTTTGTTGGTGGAGCAGAATTTTAATTTTGCGCGCCAACTCGGCGATCGGGTGGCAGTCATGGACGATGGGCGCATCGTGCATACGGGCCGCATGGCGGAGCTTGCAGACGACGAGGATCTGCAGCAGCGGCTGCTCGGTCTGTCGCTGGCGGCCCACCAATGATCGAGGCGAGCAGATGACAGTCTCAGTCGCAGCGGCCGCGGCCCACGAGACGCTGCCCGCGGTCAAACCGGATCGTCTGCCGCTTCTGCTGCTGCCCGCGCTGGCGCTGGTCGCGCTGCCGTTCATCGGCTCGTTCTCGACTTGGGTCACGCTCACCGTCGCCGGCTTGGCGATGGGGATGATCATATTCATCATTGCCTCAGGCTTGACGCTGGTATTCGGCTTGATGGACGTGCTCAATTTCGGCCACGGCGTGTTCATCGCGCTCGGCGCCTATCTTGCGATCTCGGTGCTGGGACTCATGGGCGACTGGACTGCGAGCGAAAATCTGCTCCTCAACCTGCTGGCGCTGTTGCCGGCGATGCTGGCGGCGATGGCCGTGGCCGGCGCCGTGGGCTTCGCTTTCGAGCGCGTGATCATCCGCCCGGTGTACGGCCAGCACCTGAAGCAGATCTTGATCACCATGGGCGGCATGATCGTCGGCGAGGAATTAATCAAGGTGATCTGGGGCGCGCAGACTATTCCGCTGCCGCTGCCCGCGGCATTCCGCGGTTCACTGCTCCTGGGCGAGGCGGCCGTGGAAAAATACCGGCTGATCGCAGTGGTCATCGGCCTTGCCGTATTCGCGGCGATGTTCTGGGTGCTCAGCCGAACTAAAGCGGGCCTCCTGATCCGCGCCGGCGTGCAGGATAGGGAAATGGTGGAAAGCCTGGGTTATCGCATTCGCAGGTTGTTCGTCGCCGTCTTCGTCGCGGGTTCGGCGTTAGCCGGCCTCGGCGGTGTCATGTGGGGTCTGTACCAGCAAAACGTGACGCCGCAGATGGGCGCGCAGGTAAACGTGCTGATCTTTATCGTCATCATCATCGGCGGTCTAGGATCGGTCGGCGGGTGTTTCATCGGCGCCCTGCTGGTGGGATTGCTCGCCAACTATGCCGGCTTTCTGGCGCCCAAGGTCGCGCTGTTTTCCAATATCCTGCTGATGGTGGCGGTCCTGTTGTGGCGGCCGCAGGGCATCTACCCGGTGGCGAACCGATGATGTTGATAGTTCCTTTGCAACTGAGAGGACATATCCCCTCATGCTCCCCTAAATCAGGGGTGAGTTCGGTAATTCTGAAATGGCCTTTATAAACCGATTGCTCTCGGGCGACCTGCCGCGCAGCCGCGTGCTGACTGCAGTGCTGATCGTGATCGTCGCGGCGCTCGCGCTTGCGCCCTTCGTCTTCCCCGGCGCCAAGGCGCTCAATGTCGCTGCCAAGGTATGCATTTTCATCGTGCTGGTGGCGAGCTTCGACCTGCTGCTGGGCTACACCGGCATCGTTTCCTTTGCGCACACCATGTTCTTCGGCATCGGCGCCTATGGCGTTGCCGTGGCGCTTACCCGCCTCGGGCCGTCCTGGCCGGCGATGGGCGCGGGCGTTGCCGCGGCGCTCGCCCTGTCCTTGGGATTGTCGCTGCTGATCGGTCTGTTCAGCCTAAGGGTGAAGGCGATCTTTTACGCCATGATCACGCTCGCGGTCGCCTCCGCCTTCCAGACGCTCGCGTCGCAGTTGTCCGAGATTACCGGCGGCGAGGACGGCCTGAATTTCAAGGTCCCGGAAATGTTGACGCCGGGCTTTTCGCTGGCGGATGCGCCCTTTCTGGGGGTTGCCGTCGACGGCAAGCTGATTTCCTACTATCTACTGTTCGCGATCGCCCTGGCGCTGTTCCTGGTCATGCTGCGCATCGTCAACTCGCCCTTCGGCCGCGTGCTGCAGGCGATCCGCGAAAATGCATTTCGCGCCGAAGCGCTGGGCTATCGCACCGTGGTATATCGAACGGCATCGAACGTGCTTTCGGCCGGTTTCGCAACCCTGGCGGGGGCGCTGCTGGCACTTTGGCTGCGCTATAACGGTCCGGACACTTCGCTCTCGTTCGAGATCATGATCGACATCCTGCTCATGGTGGTGATCGGCGGCATGGGCACGATGTATGGCGCCGTGGTCGGGGCGGCGCTGTTCATCGTCGCGCAGAATTACCTGCAGGATCTGATGAAGCTCGCCAGCGATGCCGCCGCCGGATTGCCGCTGCTGCCGGACCTGGTGCATCCGGACCGCTGGCTGCTGTGGCTGGGAATTCTGTTCGTCCTCAGCGTCTATCACTTTCCCGCAGGTATCGTCGGCAGATTGAGGGCAAAAAAATGACCATCGCTTCGCATTACATCACCGTGCTCGAGCGCGAGCTGCATTACACCGAGTGGGGTCGCGGCCACGCCGAAACCGTCGTCATGTGGCATGGCCTCGCGCGCACCGGTCGCGATTTCGACGACCTTGCAGCCACGCTGTCGCGGCGCTATCGCGTGATCTGCCCGGACACCATAGGCCGCGGACTATCGCAGTGGAGCCCGGAACCGGATGCGGAATACTGCCTCGCGTTCTACGCGCGCCAGGCAGCGGCGTTCTGCGACGCTCTGGGCCTTGAGCGCATGTACTGGGTCGGCACCTCCATGGGCGGCGCGCTCGGCATCAAGCTCGCGAGCCGCAAAGAAGGCGCGCTGGCCGGCCGCGTCGCCAAACTGGTGCTGAACGACAACGGTCCGGCACTTGCGGCCGCTGCAGTAGAGCGAATCAAGAGCTACGCCGGCAATCCGGCTGCATTTGCGCGCGTGAGCGAGCTGGAAAGCTATTTCCGCACCGTGTACGCACCGTTCGGCATGCTCACCGAACGCGAGTGGGTGAAGCTCACCGAGACGTCGGTACGGCGTTTGCCCGACGGACGCGTTACGCCGCATTACGATCCGAATATGGTGCGGCAGTTCGTCAATTTTCCGCGCGACTACGAGCTGTGGCCGGAGTACGACGCACTGGACGTTCCTGTGCTGTGCCTGCGCGGAGCGAATTCGGATTTGCTGCTTGCCGAGACGGCGCAGGCGATGCGCGAGCGCGGTCCGAGGGCGCGCGTGGTGGAGATCACCGGCTGCGGACACGCCCCGGCGCTCAACGTGCCGGGGCAGATCGGTCTGGTGGAGGCGTTTCTCGCCGCCTGAGCAGCGTATGCGTGCCGTATTGCGGGGATCGAGGCGGGAACGGAAGGGGCTCACCCCTTCCGCGGCCCTCTATACGTTGAGTCAGAGGCGATTCCGGATCTGCCAAAATGGCCTCCAATTTTCATTCAAGCGTGCGTTTCACTTCGGGTCGTTTGCCCACTTTCACCTGTAATTCGATATCGCTCTGCCCGCGTTTCAGTCTGAGCCTGGCCTCCTTGCCCGGGGTCAGGGCCACGATCAGACTGCGCATGGAATCGGGATCTTTCGCCTGATTGCCGTCCACCGTCATGATGATGTCCCCCGGCTTGATGCCGGCGCGGTCGGCAGGGCTGCCGCGCTGCACCCCGGCGACGAGCACCCCCGCGGTAGTCCCGAGTTTGAACGAATCGGCAAGGTCAGGGGTGATCTCCTGCAATTCCACTCCGACCCAGCCGCGCGTCACCGCGCCGCTGGCGATCAGTTGCTCCATCACCTGTTTGGCGGTGGAAACCGGGATGGCAAAGCCGATGCCGATCGATCCGCCCGATTGGGAAAGGATCGCGGTGTTGATGCCGACCAGATTTCCGGAGGCGTCGATCAGGGCGCCGCCGGAGTTGCCTTGGTTGATCGCCGCGTCGGTTTGAATGAAATTCTCGAAGGTGTTGATCCGCAATCCGGTGCGGTGCAGCGCCGAGACGATGCCCATGGTCACTGTCTGGCCGACGCCCAAGGGATTGCCGATGGCGAGCACCACGTCGCCGACTTTGAGGTCCTCCGCCCGGCCGAGCGTGATCGCGGGCAGGTCCTGCGCCTGCACATGCAATACCGCGAGGTCGGATTCCGGATCGCTGCCCACCACCTTGGCGGCAAGCTTCTTGCCATCGGAGAGCGCGACTTCGATCTCGTCGGCGGCCTCGACTACGTGCTGGTTGGTCAGAATATAGCCCTTGGAATTGATGACGACGCCCGAACCCAGGCCGAAAGCGCGCTGTGCCTCGTCTTCGAAGCGCTCGCCGAAGAAATGGCGGAACAGGGGATCGTTCATGAACGGATTGCGCGGCCGCTTCACCTCCTTGCTGGTGAAAATGCTGACCACGGCCGGCACTGCCTTGCGTACTGCGTCGCTGTAGGACGCGGTCCCGGCGCCGGCGCGAGTGGAAGGCAGCGCCGGGTCCGCTGCAGTCGTGCCGCCGGATTTTCCCGGAAGCCATTCCGGCTTCAGCGTCGTCACCACGAACAAGACGGCGAGACACAGGGTGGCCGTTTGTGCGAAAGTCAGCCAGAGTCGGTACATCGCGTGCATGTCCTAAAAGTTGGGCCGGCAAAAAATAAAGAAAATAAAGGGGACAGACCCCCTTTTCCGCGGTTGGTCGTAATCCGCAAGGCCACGCCCGACGGAAAAGGGGGTCTGTCCCCTTTATTTCTGCGGGTACAATTCTCGCTGGCCACTGCGATGGATGCCGCAATGCAGCGCGAGGAACTGAGCCGTTACCTGGACGACTTGTTGGAGGTCTCCCGATTCCACGATTATTGCCCAAATGGGCTGCAGGTGGAAGGGCGCGGCGAGATATGCCGCATTGCAACCGGGGTGACGGCGAGCCTCGAACTGATCCAGGCCGCGCGCGCGCAAGGCGCAGACGCCATTCTGGTGCACCATGGTTATTTCTGGAAAGGCGAGGATCCCTGCCTCACCGGCACGCGCCGCGCGCGCGTTGCGCTGTTGCTGTCACAGGAACTCAATCTGTTCGCCTACCACCTGCCGTTGGATGCGCATGCGGAACTCGGCAACAACGCGCAGCTGGGAAGGCGCCTGGGGTTGATCGAGACCGGGCGCTTTGCGGATCAGGCAATCGGGGTGATCGGCAGTCTCGAAGCACCGATGCGCCTGGACGCCTTTGCCGCGCACGTCAATCATCGCTTGGGCCGCGACCCACTGGTAATCGGCGCTGCCGCGACCGTGGTCCGGACGGTCGCCTGGTGCACCGGCGCCGCGCAGGGATTTTTCGAGGAAGCGATTCGATTGCGTCCGGATGCCTACCTCAGCGGAGAAATCTCCGAGCAGCAGGTGCATCTGGCGCGCGAGTCTGGCGTGGCATTCCTCGCTGCAGGTCATCACGCCACTGAAAAATACGGGGTGCAGGCGTTGGGCGAGCATCTGGCGGCCCGTTTTGGTCTGGATCACAGCTTCATCGACATCCCGAATCCGGTTTGAACCCGGCTCCAGGCCGGGATTGCATCCGCGTCGTTTTATTCAGCTATTTCAGTCTCTTAGCTTATAAAACTTTAATCTGGCGCGGACTTTCGGGTATAATCACAAGCTTTTGCACGCGGCATCTTCTTGTATATCGAGGACCTTTTGATGAGCGACGATAAGCAAGTAAACAATACGAGGCGCAATCTGGTGATCGCCACCTGCGCCGCCGGCGGTGCTGCCGGCGTCGCTGCGGCGGTGCCGTTCGTCGCCAGCTGGATGCCCTCGGAGCGTACCAAGGCTGGCGGCGCGCCGGTCGAGGCCGACATCAGCAAGCTCGAGCCGGGTCAGATTATGACCGTGGAATGGCGCTCCAAGCCGGTGTGGATCGTCCGGCGCACCAAGGAAATGCTCGATGCCATGCCGGCCGTGGAGAGCAAGCTCTCCGATCCGGGCTCCGACGTGCCGATGCAGCCCGAGTACGCGAAGAACGAATTCCGCTCCATCAAGCCCGAAGTGCTGGTGCTGGTCGGCATCTGCTCGCATCTGGGCTGCTCGCCGCAGTCCAAGCCGGCCGAGGCCAAGGCGGAAATGGGCGGCGACTGGGCGGGCGGTTTTCTCTGCCCCTGCCACGGCTCCAAGTTCGACCTCGCCGGGCGGGTGTACAAAGGCGCGCCGGCACCGGTGAATCTGGAGGTGCCGCAGCATGTGTATCTGTCCGATACGCGCATTCTGATCGGCGACGACAAGAAGGGGGCATAGGGCATGGCTGCAACTGAAAAACCCCCCGTCACCGGAACCGGCTCCGTCGCGCTAGACGGCCTGCTTACCTGGGTCGACCAGCGTTTTCCGCTGATTTCGACCTGGAAAGCGCACCTGGCCGAGTATTACGCGCCGAAGAACTTCAACTTCTGGTATTACTTCGGCGGGCTGGCGATGCTGGTGCTGGCGATCCAGATCGTCACCGGCATTTTCCTCACCATGAACTACAAGCCGGACGCGACCCTGGCGTTCGCTTCGGTGGAATACATCATGCGCGAGGTGCCGGGCGGCTGGATCATCCGCTACATGCACTCGACCGGTGCGTCCGCCTTTTTTATCTGCGTCTACCTGCACATGTTCCGCGCGCTCCTGTACGGCTCCTACCGCGCCCCGCGCGAACTGATCTGGATCTTCGGCGTGCTGATCTACCTGCTGCTGATGGGCGAGGCCTTCTTCGGTTATCTCCTTCCCTGGGGGCAGATGTCCTACTGGGGCGCGCAGGTGATCATCAACCTGTTTTCGGCGATCCCGTTCATCGGGCCGGACCTGTCGCTCTGGATCCGCGGCGACTACGTCATATCCGATGCCACCCTCAACCGCTTCTTCGCGCTGCACGTGATTGCGCTGCCGCTGGTGCTGCTCGGCCTGGTGATGGCGCACCTGCTGGCGCTGCACGAGGTCGGTTCGAACAATCCGGACGGCATCGAAATCAAGGACAGGAAGGATGCCAACGGCATACCGCTGGATGGCATTCCGTTTCATCCCTACTACACGGTGAAGGACATCATGGGTGTGGTGGTGTTCCTGATCGTATTCGTGGTCATCGTGTTTTTTGCGCCGGAGATGGGCGGCTACTTCCTCGAATACAACAATTTCGTCCCCGCCGATCCGCTGCAGACCCCGGCGCATATCGCGCCGGTATGGTATTTCACCCCGTACTACTCGATCCTGCGCGCGGTGCCGCCGCTGTTCAATTCGCAGTTCCCGGGCGTGGTGGCGATGGGCGTGTCGGTGATGGTCCTGTTCCTGCTGCCGTGGCTGGACCGCGGCGCGGTGAAGTCGATCCGCTACCGCGGCACGCATTTCAAGGCGGCCGTGAGCGCGTTCGTGATCGTGTTCCTGGTGCTCGGTTACCTCGGCACCGAACCGATCACCGTCTGGGGCCAGTTCGGCCCCTGGCTGGGCAACGCCGACCGCGCCACCGTGGTAGCGCGCATCTGCACCGTCATCTACTTTGCGTTCTTCTTCCTGATGCCCTGGTACACGAAGGTGGATAAGACCAAACCCGAACCGGAAAGGGTGACATTCTAATGAACACGCTCATCATCCTGACCGGATCACCGGACGCGGCTTTGCTCAGGTCCCAGTTGCGTTCCCGCCGCCTGGTCGCTGCGTCGCTGCTGTGTTTGGCCGCAGTGTTCGCGACGCCGTCGCCGCTCGCGGCATCGGAGGCGGGTCCGAGGTTGGACACCGCGCCGATCAATCCGACCGACGTCGTCAGCCTGCAAAGCGGCGCCCGCACCTTTGCCAACTACTGCCTCAACTGCCACAGCGCTTCGCTCATGCGCTGGAACCGGTTGATGGAGCTGGGTCTGTCCGAGTCGCAGATCAAGGACAATCTCATGTTCGCGAGCGACAAGGTAGGCGAGCTGATGACGGTGAGCTTCAGCCGCAAGGAGGCGAAGCAGGCGTTCGGTGCGGCACCGCCCGACCTCTCGGTGATCGCGCGCGCGCGCGGCGCCGACTGGCTCTACAGCTATCTGCGCGCGTTCTACCGCGATCCGGCGCGGCCCACCGGCTGGAACAACGCGGTGTTCGAGAACGTCGGCATGCCCAATCCCCTGTGGCAGCTGCAGGGCGAGCGCGTGCGCGTCGAGCAGGCAGCCAAAGTCGAGGAAGGCGCGGACAAAGACAGGAAGGACAGCCACGGCGCGGCGCACAAGACCTTCAAATACGAAGCGGTGAAGCCGGGCGCGCTGACGCCGGTGCAGTTCGACGAGACGGTGCGCGATCTGGTGAACTTTCTCGTCTACCTGGGCGAGCCGGCGGCCACCAGCCGCAAGCAGATCGGCACCCTGGTGCTGCTGTTCCTGCTCGCGCTGTGGCCGCTCGTCTATCTGCTGAAGCGGGAATACTGGAAGGATGTGCACTGATCGAGTGACTGGTTGCAACACACTAGAATCTGGATCGCAGCGGAGGCGGGCATCGCCCGCCTCATTTTACAAAGGCTTTGACGAATATGATGAACCTGTACTCCGGCACTACCTGCCCGTTTTCCCAGCGCTGCCGCATCGTGCTCTACGAGAAGGGCATGGACTTCCAGATCATCGATGTCGATATGTTCAACAAGCCCGAAGACATCGCGGTGATGAATCCGTATAACCGCCTGCCGGTGCTGGTGGAGCGCGACCTGGTTCTGTACGAGTCGAACATCATCAACGAATACATCGACGAGCGCTTCCCGCACCCGCAACTGATGCCTCCCGATCCGGTGATGCGCGCGCGCGCGCGCCTGCTGCTGTTCAATTTCGAGGTGGAGCTGTTCAGCCGCATCGACATCCTGGAGAAGGGCAACGTCAAGCAGCAGGAAAAGGCGCGCGCGCACGTGGCGGACCGGCTGACCGAGCTGGCGCCGATCTTCGTCAAGCAGAAGCATATGCTCGGCGACGAGTTTTCCATGCTCGACGTGGCGATCGCGCCGCTGCTGTGGCGCCTGGATCACTACGGCATTGCTCTGGGCAAGCCGGCGGCGCCGCTGATGAAATACGCCGAACGCCTGTTCTCGCGCCCGGCCTTCATCGAGGCGCTGACGCCTTCGGAAAAGGTGATGCGCAAGTGAGCGCGGTGCGATCCTATCCTATTGAGTAGCGGCGGCGACCCGCGATTTCTTGCAACAGGCCTACATGCCCGATCCTTCGACCAAACCCTACCTGATGCGCGCGATCTACGACTGGTGCGTGGACAGCGGCTATACGCCCTATATCTCGGTGACGGTGGATTCGGTCACGCGCGTGCCGATGGAATACGTCAAGGACGGCCAGATCGTCCTCAACATCGGGCCGATCGCCGTGGAACGCTTCAAGCTGGGCAACGATCTGATCGAATTCTCCGCGCGCTTCAACGGCGCGGGACGGGACATCTCGATTCCGATCGGCGTGGTGTCCGCCATCTATGCGCGCGAGAACGGCCAGGGCCTGTCGTTCGAAGTGAACTCATCGGATGCAGCGGCGACTGCCCAATCTACGGATGCCGCGGAGAGCGCCGACCAGGGTGGCGAACTCCCGCCCGAGCCGCCGCGTCCCTCGGGAAAGCCTTCGCTGAGGCGGGTAAAGTAAAATCGCCCGCGTATAATATTCGCAGCACCTGCCGGGTTAGCTCAGTTGGTAGAGCAGCGCATTTGTAATGCGACGGTCGAGGGTTCGAATCCTTTACCCGGCACCAGTAACACATCCGCAGAAGTCCGATAAAGTACATAAACACAAGTAAATACAACATATAACGTGTCACTCTTGTCCGTGGTAGTCCGAGACAGTCTGTTGTAATCAGGTGGTATGTGGTGGTAGATTTGATGGTATCCGCCATCAAGTTGGTGGTATTTAAACGCTCTCTAGGGTGCTCAAAATGCCGCTTACCGATACCGCAATTCGTCGCGTCAAACCCGTAGCAAAACCATTCCGCATAGCTGACTCTGCCGGGCTGTATCTAGAGGTGTCGCCATCGGGCGGGAAGCTATGGCGCTTCAAGTACCGCTTCGACCGGAAACAAAAACTGCTCGCCTTGGGCGTCTATCCGGAAATTTCTCTCGCCAGTGCCCGGCAGCGGCGCGACGAAGCGCGGAAGCTGCTCGCTAGTGGCACCGACCCGGGCGAACAACGGAAGGCCGCCAAGGCCGCACGGGATGGCCTGGCGGCGAACACGTTCGAGGTGATTGGGCGCGAGTGGTACGCCAAGGTAGCGCCGTCGCTCGCCGATACCACGAAAGAAAAGATAATCCGGCGGCTTGAGGTGGACGCCTTCCCGGTAATCGGAAACCGCCCGATTGCCAGCCTCGCCGCGACTGATCTGATCCGCGTCATTGAGCGAATCGAACAACGGGGATCGGTGGACATTGCGCGGAGAGTGCATAACTACATCGGGCGCATTTTCCGCTATGCCGTCGGCCGCGGGCTGACTAGCCGCGACCCATCGCGCGACATCGAACTGAAAGACATCCTGCCACCGGCGGACGTGCGGCACCATGCATCGGTTACCGACCCCAAAGAGGTAGGCGGGCTGTTGCGCGCCATCGAAGGCTTTACCGGGGCATTCACTACCCGATGCGCGCTGCGTCTTGGTGTGCTGGTATTTGTGCGACCTGGCGAGCTTCGTCATGCTGAGTGGGTAGAGTTCGATTTTGAAAAGGCCGAATGGCGCATCCCGGCAGACAAGATGAAGATGAAAGAGCAGCACATCGTTCCCTTGTCCGCTCAGGCCGTCGCCGTTCTCCGCGAGATCCAATCCCTGACCGGGCGCGGGCGCTACGTCTTTCCGAGCGAGCGAGGCGGCGGCAGGCCCATGAGCGAGAACACCGTCAACGCGGCGCTGCGACGACTCGGTTACGCCAAGAATGAAATGACGGGGCATGGCTTCCGTTCAACGGCATCAACGCTATTGCATGAACTTGGATTGCCTCATGCCGTAATCGAGCGGCAACTGGCGCACGGCGAGCGCAACAAGGTGTCTGCTGCATACAATTTTGCCGAGCACCTGCCCGAGCGGCGCAAGATGATGCAGCAATGGGCGGACTATCTGGACAAGCTCAAGACCGGCGCGGAGGTGATTCCATTGCACGGGCAAACCGCTTGACTAACATGTAATCTATAAATTACAATGGCCCCAATCATTGAAATTCGCCACTACCAGAGCGC
>Ga0334722_10000747_pt1 | contig 45162 bp, 40 predicted proteins | sample C3_bottom_MG_FD_207210 | JGI IMG/M metagenome (GOLD analysis project Ga0334722, IMG submission 207210) | Sediment microbial communities from Yellowstone Lake, YNP, Wyoming, USA - C3_bottom | ecosystem: Environmental > Aquatic > Freshwater > Lake > Sediment | place: USA: Wyoming | collected...
AGCGTCTTGGCCGCGGAGAGTTGATCGAGGCTCGGGAAGACGGCGCCTGCAACGTCTGGCAGCTTGGCAAGCGCGTCGGCCGGGACCATGTTGTGCGCGGTCAGGTCCTCGTACCGGATCGGGTGGCAGTAGCCGGCCAGCCAGAGGTTCTGGCCCTCATCGCTGTACAGGTACTCCATCCAGAGCTTGGCGGCGTTCGGGTGCGGCGCGTAGGCGCTGATCGCCTGGACGTAGACGCCGGCGAATCGTCCGGACTTCGGCACCACGACCTCGATCGCTGGTCCGCCGGAGGCGGCCGACGCATCGCGGTTCGACAGAGCGTTGTAGGTCCATCGGACGGTGATCGGGGTCTCGCCCGAGGCGATCGTCCCCGGCTTGGCAATTACCGGCACGAAGTTGCCGGCATCGTTGAGCTTCTTGAAGAACTCGAGGCCCTTCGACGCGTCGTCGAGCGAGCCGCCGTTGGCGAGCGAGGCCGCGAAGACGGTCTGGATTGCCTGGTTCGAGGCCAGCGGGTCACCCGGGAGGGCAACCTGGCTTGCGTATTCGGGCTTGAGCAGGTCTGACCAGTCCTGCGGGACGTTCGCCACGACTGCCGTGTTCACCTCGAAGGAGAGCACGCCGTAGTAGTCGCCGTACCAGAAGCCGTCGGCGTCCTTGGCGCTGTCCGGGATCGTGTCCCAGGTCGCGACCTTGTAGGGCTGGATGAGACCCTCGGCCTTGGCCGACGGGCCGAAAGCAAGACCGACGTCGACGACGTCCGGGGCCTGCGGCCCGGGGTTGTCCTTGTTGGCCTTGATCGCCTCGATCTCGTCGCCGGAGCCGGCGTTCGGGTCGAGCTCGTTGACCGCGAGGCCGTACTTGGCCTTGAAGCCGTCGATGACGTTCTGGCCAGTGGCGCCATCACGTGGTCCGTAGTTGCACCAGTCGTGCGGGAGCGCGATGGTGGTCAAAGTACCCTCGGCCTTCGCGGCCTCGACGAGGGCCGCCATCGGGTCAAGGGTCGGCGCGGCGGTGGCCTCCGCGCTTGCCGGCGCTGCTGTCGGCGCTTCGGTCGCTGGGGCCTGGGATGCGCCACCGCCGCAGGCGGCAACGACGATCGCGAGGATCGCCCCGCCCACCATGAGGCGAGGCATCGTGCGGGTAGTGGTCAACTCTTCCTCCAACTGATTCTCTCGCGCGACCGGGTGTCGCGCCCTCCTCCACGATGGCTCTTCGCCGGACGGATCCGCCAGGGCAGCGTGTCGCGAACGCGGAAGGTCGCTTCAGGCCGCTGAAGCCAGCTTCAGGGTTCGGGGCACACCGCGAGGTCGGGGACAATCCAGCCCCGGGTCATCGTCGGCGCCCATCTTGGGCGCGCGGTTGTCGGAGCGTCAAGCCTGCGCCCGGGATCTGTGGATAACCCGGGAATCGACGAACCGGCGGCGGAGCGTTCCGCCGCCGGTTCGAGATGGCTCGGGATCAGGCCAAGGCAACGGCTACGGCAGCCAGGCCTTCCAGACGTCCTTGTGCTCGTCGACCCACTTCTTGCCCGCGGCCTCTGCGGTCATGGCCTGGTTCGTGATGTAGTCGGCCACGACGTTCTGGTCGGCGTTGGTCCAGTTGAAGTTCTTGACGAAGGTCGCGGCGTCGCCGCCCTTCTCGTTGAAGCCAGTCCGGATGATCTTGTTGAGGTTGTACGAGGGGTAGTCGCAGGCGATCTTCTCGAGATCCGCGTCGCAACCCGCCGTGTACTCGGGCAGCTTGATCTGGACGAGCTTCACCTGGGCGTGAATCCAGTGGGGGTCCCACCAGTACAGCAGGAGCGGGGTCTTCTGGGCGTCGGACTGCTTGATCGCCTCGACGGTGGCGTTCTCACTGCCCGAGAAGATGACCTTGAAGTTCAGCTTCAGGTTGGTCATCAGCGCCTCGTCGTACTGGACGTACGAAGGGTCCGTGCCGAGGAACTGGCCGAGGTCGCCAGATTCCGAGGTCTTGAACAGATCCGCGTACTTGTTGAGGTTGTGCCAGTCGGTGATGTCGGGGTACTTGTCCACCATCCAGCCCGGGACGTACCACCCGATGATCCCGATGTTCCCGGTCTGGCCGCCGTCCATTGCGACCTTCTTGTCTTCCATGTAGGTCTTCTCGAGATCGGGGTGACCCCAGTTCTCGAGGATCACGTCCACTTCGCCGGATTCGAAGCCCTGCCAGGAGACGTCCTCCTTGAGGTCCTTCTTGACGACGGTGTAGCCGAGCTCCTTCTCGAGGAGGTAGGCCACGACGGCCGCGTCCGCCTCGTATCCGACCCACGGGTTGACGGCGATGTTGACGGTGCCCTTGCTCCCGCCACCGCCCCCCCCGCAGGCAGCGAAGGCCAGCGCGACAACCAGGGCGCCTCCGGCCAGCTTGGCGAGCCTGCTGTGTGTCCTCACGTGTGCTCCTCCTCTAACCGAAACGAACGTTCGTCCGTGGCACGACCAGGTTCTCGGATCGGTTGGCCACATGGTGCCCCTCTTGCCCGGATCATGCAGCGCGTCTCGGCACGCCCGCCGTTCCGGCCGCGCGGCGGGTACCGGCCCCCTGGGTGATCCTGTCCAGCATGATCCCCAGGAGCACGATGGCAAAGCCCGCCGCCATTCCCTCGCCGAAGAAGTCCCGGCGCGCGAATCCGGCCACGACGTCGTACCCGAGGGCGCCAGCTCCCACGAGGCCTCCGACCACGACCATCGCCAGGACCAGGATGATCCCCTGGTTGGCCGCGACGAGGAGCGCCGGCCGGGCGAGCGGCAACTCCACCTTGGCCAGAAGCTGGCCCGGCGTGGCGCCTGCGGCGATCGCCGCCTCGCGCACGGTCGCGGGGACGGTCCGCACGCCGATCTCAACGAGCCGGATGACCGGCGGCACAGCGTAGATGAGGGCGGCAACGATGCCGGTGAACCGGGTCGGCCCGAACAGGGCGACGGCCGGCAGCAGGTAGACGAACGCCGGCATCGTCTGGGCGGCGTCGAGGATGGGTCGGAGGACGGCCGAGAAGCGGTCGCTTCGCGCCGACAGCACGCCCAGGATGAGCCCGATGACGAGGGTCATCAGGGTCGCGACGAGGACCGCCGTGAGCGTGGCCATGCTGTGCTCCCACATCTCCAGCCCCACGATGAAGACGAGGCACACGGACGCGACCGCTGCTGTCCGGAGGCCGCTCACGAGGAGCGCGATCGCCGCCACGACGGCGAGCACGAGCCACCACGGGGCGGACGTCAGGGCCGTCTGGATCGGGTTGATCACCCCGTACGTGGTGACGTTCTTCAGCCCCTCCGTGATGTCGAACAGGTTGAACGAGATCCACTTGGTGATTGCGTTGATCGGCGCCCGGAACGAGAAGTGGATCTCGGCCGGGAAGTCGTCCCCGCCCAGGAAGAGCGCACCCGCGACGACGGCGACAACCGATGTCCCGATGGCGAGTGCCGGAATCCACCGACCGGAGAGGCCGCGGATCGCCAGCGTTCGGCCCGGCTTCGCCGGATCGAAGCGCTCGCTCGCCTGCGTGGTCAGGCGGTCGAGCATGATCGCCATGATCACGATCGCAAGGCCCGCGTCGAACGCGAGCCCGACGTCGTTGCTCTGGAGCGCCTTGATGATGTTCTTGCCGAGGCCGGGTGCATCCACGAGGGCGGTGATGACCACCATCGAGAGGGCCATCATGATCGTCTGGTTGATGCCCAGGATGATCGTCCGGCGGGCCATCGGAAGCTGGACCTTGGTGAGGAGCTGGCGACCCGTTGACCCGAGCGACGTGGCGGCCTCGACGGACGCGGGGGCCACTCCGCGGATCCCCAGCGCGGTGATCCGGATGGCAGGCGGGACGGCATAGATCATCGTCACGATCGCCGCGGTCGCCGGGCCGATGAGGAAGAACAGGGCGAAGGGCGCAAGGTAGGCGAACGTCGGCATGATCTGCATGACGTCCAGGACGGGCCGGATTGTGTTCATGAACCGGTCGCTCCGACCGGCCACGATCCCGAGGGGGATCCCGATGAGGAGTGACAGAACGACCGCCGACAGGGTCAGCGCGAGCGTGTCGACGCTCCGCTCCCACAGTCCGAGGACGCCGAACGACAGGAAGCCGGACGCCATGAGCGCCGCCAGCCGCCAGCCGCCGGCGAGGAAGCCCAGCACCGCGCCGATCGTCGTGAGCCCCGGCCAGCCCAGGCCGTGGAGCACGGCCATGAAGACGTCGAAGATGAACGTGATCGCCGTCCGGATGCCGGTCACGAACACGACCAGGATGATGTTCGAGTTGCGGTTCGCATCGACCCACGCCCGGATGTCGTTGATCCGGTCAAAGGTCGGCGCGTTGTTGTCGTGGGGCAGGGTGAACTGCCCGTTGAAGACGGCGTAGACCGCGATCGTCGCGACCAGGAGGATGCCGCCCCAGACGGGCCGGGAAAGCGTCGGCACCAACCGACCGACGACCGCTGTCGCGGCGCTCATGTCACGCCCCCTCGGCGCCGGCGACCGCGGTCAGAATCTGGACGCGATCTACCAGGCCAAGGAGCCGCCCGGCCTCTACCACCCGGATCGGCTTCTCGGTCGCCACAGCGGTCGGGACGGCGGCTCGGATGATCGTCTCAGACGACAGCTCCGGGCCATCGAGCGGGTCGTCCGGCTGCGCATCGCGCATGATCCAGCGAAGCGTCAGGACATTGGCTCGGGGCACATCCGCGACGAAGTCGGCGACGTACTGGTCCGCCGGAGCACCCACGAGATCCGCCGGCCTGCCGGCCTGGACGATCCTGCCGTCGCGCATGATCACGATGTGGTCGCCGAGCTTGAGCGCCTCGGCCAGGTCATGGGTGATGAAGACCATCGTCTTTCCGACTTCGTGGTGGAGCCGGATGACCTCGTTCTGCATGTCTCGTCGGATGAGCGGGTCGAGAGCGCTGAACGGTTCGTCGAAGAACATGACCTCGGGATCCCCGGCAAGCGCCCGGGCGAGCCCCACCCGCTGCTGCTGGCCGCCGGACAGCTGGTCAGGGTAGCTTTCGAGGTGGGCGCTCAGGCCCACGAGCTCGCACATCTGGCGCGCCCGGGCGTGACGCTGCTCGCGGGACTCGCCGCGCAGTTCCAGGCCGAAGGCGACGTTGTCGATGACCCGGCGGTGGGGCAGCAGGCCGAAGTGCTGGAAGACCATGGCGAAGCGCCGCCGCCGCAGCTCCCTCAGGCGTTCCTCGTCGGCCGTTCGGATGTCCTCGCCGTCGAGGAGGACCTCGCCGATGCTCGGTTCAATGAGCCGCGTGAGACAACGGACGAGGGTGGACTTGCCGCTGCCGGACAGGCCCATGACCACGAACACCTCGCCCGGTCGGACGTCGAACGAGACGTCCCGCACGGCGATCGTGGACCCGGTCTTGAGCCGGAAGTCCGCGTTCGAGAGCTCAAGGAGCGGCGAGCCCGCGATCTTGCCCTCGGCGGGTCCGAAGATCTTCCACAGGCCTCGCACCGAGATCGTCGGCTGGCCCGTCGCGCCGCGGTCGGCTGTCGTTGCCTGCCCGGCCCGTGTGCGTTCGGCCTGCGCGATCTGCACCGGTTTGCACCTTCAGCGCGCCGCGGGACGCCCTCAGGCTGGGGACATCGGCGGGACCCGGTGAGCATGGTTTGCGGTACGGCGTCCGTCAAGCCAGATTGAGCGGCGCGGGCCTGCCGCCTGGCCCTGGCAGGTCACCGCGGCGCGACGCCTGCCGCGCTTGGCGATGCCCGCGGTGCGCGCACCCGGTCTCAGCCGGCCAGATACTCTCGTGAGGAGTATTGGGCCAGGCCGGGCGAGTCGATTCCAGCCGGCCCCGGCCGGCTCGAGCACGGCGCACCCCAGATCTGGCCCGGGACAAGCTCCAATCGAGACGGAAGCCGCGCCTATCACTCGCCAGGCGAGTATCTGACGCCTTAGCTCAGGCGCCCGCCAGCGCCTCCGCCCAGGCCAGTTGCGAGCCACCCGGCGGGGGGCGCAGACTGTCCGCAGTCCCAGCGCTCGAGGCGGCGCGCCCCCGCGCCCCCGGCGCTCGTTGCCACAATCCTCAAAAGGAGTACGCGTGACCGTGGATCCGGCGACCGCGACGGCTTCCGCGTCGATGTTCGTTGACGGCGCCTGGTGTGCAGCCGCGTCCGGTAAGACGTTTGAGGCCCGGAACCCCGCGACGGGCCGGCTCATCGGCACGCTTCCGATGGGCGGACGCGAGGACACCCGCCGCGCGATCGCCGCAGCCGTGGCAGCCGGCCCGTCCTGGGCGGCTCGCTCGGCCTTCGACCGGGCAGCGGTGCTGGAACGGGTGGCTCGGGTCCTCGAGACGCGTACCCACGAGCTCGCGAACGCCCTCACGCTGGACCAGGGCAAGCCGCTCCAGGCCGAGGCGTATGGCGAAGTGGAGGAGCTGATCGTCTACTTCCGGATGGCGGCGGCGGACGCCACCCGGCTCGAAGGCATCATGCCGCCGTCTGTCGATGCCCGGAAACGCGTGCTGGTGTACCGCGTCCCGCTCGGCGTCGTCGGCGTCATCACGCCCTGGAACTGGCCGTACACGATGCCCGGCGAGATCATCGCGCCGGCGCTGGCCGCCGGAAACACCGTCGTGTGGAACCCGGCGACGACAACGTCGCTGTGCGCCACGGTGCTTGCCGCGGCGATCGTCGAAGCGGATCTGCCGCCAGGCGTCTTCAACCTCGTGACCGGCCCGGGCCCGGAGGTCGGCGATGAGCTGGCGGGCCACCCCGCCGTCGCCGCGGTCGGTTTCGTCGGATCGAGCGCAACCGGCCGCAGGATAGCCGGGCGCGCTATCGGCAAGGAGCTCCTGCTCGAGATGGGCGGCAACGGCCCGCTCGTCATCCTCGCCGACGCCGACCTCGAGGCGGCGGTGAAGGCAACCCTGACCGCGTGCTTCCTGAATGCCGGCCAGAGCTGCACGGCGGGCGAATGGATCCTCGTCCAGGATCGCGTCCACGACGCCTATCTCGACCGGCTCACGAACGCGATCACCCGCGAGACCCGCCTAGGCGACCCATTCGACCCGGTCACGACCATGGGCCCCTTGAACAATGAGCGGACCGCCGCCAAGACAGAGCGGCACGTGGCCCAGGCGGTCGCCGCAGGTGCCACGGTCGTCACCGGCGGGAGCCGCAGCCCCGAGCTCGGGAGCTCGCTCTTCTACCAGCCCACCGTCCTATCCGGGGTCGGCGCCCAGATGGAGATCGCCCGCGAGGAGACCTTCGGGCCGGTTGCGCCGATTTCCCGGATCAGTGGTGTCGGCGAGGCTCTCGCGATCGTCAACGCGTCTGGGTATGGGCTGCTGAGCGCCATCTTTACGCGAGACCTCAAGGTCGGCCTGCAGTTTGCCGAATCCGTGCGCGCGGGATGGGTCAACATCAACGAGGGCACGAACTACTGGGAATCGCACCTCCCGTTCGGAGGCCGAGCCGGCTCCCAGAGCGGACAGGGCCGCGTTGGCGGGCGGTTCCTTATCGAGCGCCTGACGGAGCTCAAGACCGTCGTCGTCAACCTCGCCTGATCGACGTCGAAGCCGGCCGCGCCGGCATCTGACCCGGCCGCCGGGTCGGGCACGCAAACCCGGCCGCGGGCGGCCGGCACATTGGAGGACATCGGGTCACATGGCTTCGCTGCCGGAGCGCGCAAGAGTCGTCGTCATCGGTGCCGGGATCGTGGGCAACAGCATGGCCTACCACCTGGCGAAGCAGGGCTGGCGGGACATCGTCCTGCTGGAGAAGGGCACGCTCCCGAATCCCGGCGGCTCGACCGGCCACGCCTCGAACTTCATCTTCCTGACCGACCACTCCAAGGAGATGGCGGCATTCACGATCGACAGCGCCAATCAGTACCGCGAGATGGGCGTCTACCACGAGTGCGGGGGCATCGAAGTTGCGCGGACGCCGGTGCGGATGGAGGAGCTCAAGCGCCGGATGGCGTCATCGAAGTCGTGGGGCGTCGAGGGTGTCCGCCTGCTGACCTCGGCCGAGGTCAAGGCGATGGTCCCGTTTATCGATGAGACGATCATCCTCGGCGGTTTCTACACGCCCGGCGTCGGTGTCGTCGATTCGCTCCAGGCCGGCACGCTCATGCGCCAGGCGGCGCAGGAGATGGGCGCGCTGACGATCGCCGCTGGGGTCGAGGTGACCGGCGTGGACACCGAGAATGGCCGGGTGACCGGGGTCCGGACGGATCGCGGCGACATCAGGGCCGAGGTCGTCATCATCGCCTGCGGGATCTGGAGCCCACGGATTGCGAAGATGGCCGGCGCGTCGATCCCGCTCACGCCCGCCGTCCACCAGATGATCGACCTCGGGCCGGTCCCGATGTTCGCCAACGCCCGGAGCGAGGTGGATTACCCGATCGTCCGCGACATGGACACGAACATGTACGAGCGCCAGCACGGCAACGGCTTCGAGGTCGGCTCGTATGCCCATCGCGCGATCCTCATGGACCCGGACGACATCCCGTCCATCGCGGCCTCTGCGCTCTCGCCGACGATGCTCCCGTTCACGCAGGAGGACTTCGATCCGCAGCTCGAGGACGCGCTCGAGCTCTTCCCGTCTATCGTCGGTGACGAGAAGGTCGGCGTGAAGCTCGCGATCAACGGGCTCCTTTCCCTGACCCCGGACGGCAACCCGATCATCGGCGAGACGCCCGAGGTGAAGGGTCTCTGGTCGGTCGCCGCGATCTGGATCAAGGAGGCACCCGGAATCGCGAAGTGTGTCGCCGAGTGGATGACCCACGGAACGCCCGAGATCGACCCACACGGATCGGACATCGCCCGGTTCTACGACCACCACAAGACCTGGCAGCACATTCGCGCCCGGACGACCGAGGGCTTCAACAAGACCTACGGCATCGTCCACCCGATGGAGCAGTGGGAGAGCAACCGCCCGATCCGGCGGTCGCCCGCCACGGCCCGCCACGCCGAGCTCGGGGCCGTCGCCTTCGAGGCGGCCGGCTGGGAACGGCCCTTCTGGTACGCGTCCAACGCGACGCTTCTGGCTGAGTACGGCCAGCGGGTGATGCCGCGTGCCGCGGAGTGGGAATCGCGCTGGTGGAGCCCGATCATCAACGCCGAGCACCTGGCGATGCGCGACCGGGCGGGCCTCGTGGACCTGAGCGCGTTCGCGATCTTCGACGTCACCGGTCCGGGGGCGCTCGCTGCGCTGGAGCGGCTGTGCGTCAACAAGGTGGACGTGGCCCCGGGGCGCACGGTCTACACGCCGCTCCTGAACCCGGCCGGCGGGATCCTCGCCGACCTCACGATCATGCGTCTCGCCGACGACCACTTCCGGGTCGTAACCGGCGGCGGCATGGGCATGCGCGACAAGAAGATCTTCCTGGATGGCCTGCCGGCGGACGGCTCCGCCCAGCTGTTCGACCTGACCAGCGCATTGACGACCTTCGGGCTGTGGGGCCCCAGGGCGCGGGACATCCTCGCATCGGTGACCGAGGCGGACGTGAGCCACGCCGCCTTCCCGTTCCTGACCTCGAAGGCCGTCGACATCGACGGCGTCCGGACGCTCGCGTCGCGGATCAGCTACGTCGGCGAATTGGGCTGGGAGATCTACGTTCCGATGGAGCAGGGCCTCCGGGTCTGGGACGCACTGTGGAAGGCCGGCCAGCCGCACGGGCTGGCGCCCGTCGGGATCGGCACGTACGCGGTGACCTCGCGATTGGAGAAGGGCTATCGCGCCCACGGCGCAGAGCTCGAGCTCGACTTCAACCTCGTGGAGGCGGGCATGGCCCGGCCGAACCTCAAGGACGCCGACTTCGTGGGCCGGGCAGCCTATGAACGGCAGCGCGCCGAGGCCCCCGCCGCGATCCTGTGCACGCTCACGGTGGACGACCCGACGTCGTCGAGCGGGGTGAAGCGGTACATGCTCGGCCGCGAGCCGATCCTGACCCCGGACGGTCGATCGATCGTCGACGCGAAGGGCCGCCGGTCGTATGTCACGTCAGCCGGATCCGGGCCGTCGCTCGGGAAGCACCTCCTGATGACGTACCTCCCGCCCGACCACGCGATCGTGGGCACCAAGCTCGTCGTGGAGTACTTCGGGGAGCACTACCCGGTGACCGTGGCGGTCGCCGGCGCGACGCCCTTGTTCGACCCCGAGAACGGGCGCATCCGGGCCTGACGATCTGTGCGAGTCCTCGTCTGCGTCAAGCGCGTGCCCCAGACCGGCGGCCGGATCGTCCTGACCGCCGCTGGCCAGGAAATCGACACGAAGTTCCTCGGCTTCACCATCAGCCCGCACGAGGAGTGCGGGGTCGAGGAGGCCGTCCGTATCATCGAGGCCGAGGGCGGAGAATCGACCGTCCTGACGCTGGGACCCGCCGCGGCCGAGGAGCAGCTGCGCGACGCCATGGCGCTCGGGATCGACCGGGCCGTGCTCCTCGAGACAGACGGCTCGGAGTGGGACCCGGTCTCCACCGCCGCTGCCATTGCCGACGCGATCCGGGCGCAGGAAGCGGCCGGCGGGCCGTTCGATCTCGTGATCTTCGGCAACGAATCGGCCGACAGCGGCGGCTTTCAGGTCGGGATCCGGGTCGCCGTGGCGCTCGAGCGGCCTGTGGTCAGCGGGCTCAAGGGGCTCACGATCGGGGCCGGTTCCGTGACCGCTCGCCGCGAGGCGGCCGGCGGGGGCTGGGAAACCTACGAACTGCCGTTGCCAGCGGTGCTCGGCGTGAAGGAGGGGATCAACCTCCCGCGCTACCCGTCGGTTCCGGGGCGCCTCCGGGCGAGGAAGAAGGAGGTCGAGTGGATTTCGGTCGGCGCCGCGAGCGCGGGGCCTGCCGCCATGTCCGGGGCGCCCGTCGGCCCGACGAGGGTCGTGCTCCGCCTGCCCGAAGCGCAGGGTTCGGAGGTCGAGATACTCGGTCGCGGGGCCGAGGCGGCGCCTGCCGTCGTGGACATGCTCGTGCGGATCGGGGTTCTCGGGTCATGAGCGGCCCGATCCTCGTCTTCGTGGAGCACGCCGGCGGCGAGGCGGACCGCGTCTCGCTCGAGACGCTCGCGCTCGCGCGCGGCCTGTCGGACGCTCTCGGCGGGGCGGCCGTGGAGGCGCTCCTGGTCGGCGGCGATGCACTGGATGTCGGCCCGGGCCTCGGTCGTCATGGGGTCGCGACGGCACACGTCGTGGCGGATCCATCGATCGCCGCGGCGTATGCGCCGGGCGCATGGGGGGCTGCGCTGGCCGGACTCGCAACGGTGCGCGAGGCCGCCGCCGTCCTCGCGCCGGGAACGGACCGGGGCGCGGAAGTACTTGCCCACGCCGCCGCGCGACTCGGGATGCCGCTGGCCGCCAACGTCCTGTCCGTCACCCCCGGCGCGTCGTGGTCCGTCGTGCGCCAGCGGTGGGCCGGTAGCCTGCTCGAGGACGCGACCCTCGATGCACCGATCAGGCTCCTGTCGCTGGCGCCGCACGCGGTCGCAGTCGATGAGCGGGCGGTCGCTCCGCCGGCCTCGGTCGGATCGTTCGTACCCGTTGTGGGGGACGCCGATCTCGTCGTTCGGGTCACGGGCCACGAACCTCCGGCGAAGGGCTCCGTATCGCTGACCGACGCGAAAGTCGTCGTTGGAGGCGGGCGTGGCGTCGGATCGGCCGCCGCGTTCTCCGAGCTCGAGGAGCTCGCCGGCCTGCTCGGCGGCGCCGTCGGCGTATCGCGGGTCGTCACGAGCAACGGCTGGCGGCCCCACAGCCAGCAGGTAGGCCAGACCGGCCAGCGGATCGCCCCCGAGCTGTATATCGCCTGCGGCATCAGCGGCGCGATTCAGCACATCGTCGGATGCAAGGCCGCCAAGCGGATCCTCGCGATCAACACCGACCCCGAGTCACCGATCATGAGCATCGCCGACTACGCCGTGATCGGCGACCTCCACGCCGTCGTTCCGGCGATCTCGGCGGAGATCAGGCGCCGCGGGTAGGGCCCGAGTCAGAGCTCGCCACAGACGGGGACACGATGACAAGGCCGAGCAGCGTCGACGCCTACATGGCCTCCCTTCCGGAGCAGATGCGGGCCGCCTTGGAGGACCTCCGGGCGACGGTTCGCGCCGCCGCGCCAGACGCCATCGAACTGATCGCGTACGACATGCCCGCCTACAAGGTGAACGGCAGGTTCCTGATCTCGTTCTCGGCGTTCCGGAACCACTGCAGTCTCTTCCCGGCGAGTGGTGCCGTGATGGCGGTCCATGGCGATGCTCTGCGGCCATACCTGTCCGGGAAGGCGACCCTGCGTTTTGACCCCGCACAACCCATTCCGCCGAGCCTCGTCCGGGAGATCGTGCGGATTCGGCTCGCCGAGCTCGGGGCGTCTCCTGGACGTTGATGTGCTAAGGTATGCGCATAACAACGCACACTCGGAGCATGCCCGTGGCGCTCGCCCGCACGAACCTCACGCTGCCAGAGGATCTGCTTCGACAGGTTGACGAGATCGCGGGTCCTCGTGGCCGAAGCCGCTATGTCGCCGATGCAGTCGCCCATCGGGTGAAGCGGGATCGCCTCCTGCGCGCGATCGAATACTCATTCGGGTCGCTCGTTCCGGAGGGTGGGCGCCCGATGACGCGCGACGAGGTCAGCGCCTGGGTCGAGACGCTTCGTGCCGAGGAAACCGACTGACGGTGCGGTACCTCGTCGATTCGACCCTGCTGATCGACCACGCGAACCGTGATTTGGCGGCATTGACGCTCCTGCGTCGGCTGGTCGCGGAAGGCCACGATCTCTACACGTGCGACGTCGTGACCTGCGAAGCCCTGTCCGGAGGCCACCCAGAGGACCTTCGACACCTCACGACATTGCTGGACGCCCTCGAATACGTCTCAACGACTCCGGCAGCCGCCCGGCGTGCCGCCACGGCTCGGCGCACGCGCAACGAGGCGGGCGGAAAACGGGGGCTCGGAGACGCGCTCATCGGCGGGATCGCCCATGAGCTCGACGCCATTGTCGTGAGCCGTAATGGAAAGGACTTCGCCCGGCAAGGGGTCAGAACGCTCGACTACTGAGCGTCATCCGGCCGCGCCCCGGGCCCCCCTCGATGAGGCCGAGGGGCCTTTCGTATGACGTCGACGCGCATCACCTCGGGAGACCTCGCGTGCCCTGGGCCCCCGTCGTATGACGTCGACGCGCATCACCTCGGGAGACCTCGCGTGCCCTGGGCCCCCGTCGTATGACGTCGACGCGCATCACCTCGGGAGACCTCGCGTGCCCTGGGCCCCCGTCGTATGACGCTAGCGCCTTCGCCCGTGGTCGTCGAGGTCGGGTCGGGTACCAGCGGTCAGCCGCGCAGGCGGGCGCCGATTGCGGCGGCCGCTTCCACGACCGAGGCGGCAACGGCTCGTGCGCCGTCGGGGGTGGGAAATCGGTACGACGGACCGTGGACATGGACCGCGGCGACGACCTCGCCGTCCGCGTCGGCGACGGGCGCCGCGACCGAGTTGATGCCAATTGCGAACTCCTCGCGCACCCAGGCATAGCCCTCCCGGCGCACGTCGCGCAGCCGCGACAGGAGGGCGCTCGCGTCCGTGACCGTGTGCTCGGTGAACTGCTCCAGCGGCGATGCCAGGAAGCGGGACAGGGCGGGCGGCGGGAAGTGCGAGAGGAAGACCTGGCCGGACGACACCGCGTGCATGGGGATCCGGGTCCCCGTCCAATCGCGCACCTGGACTGGATTCCGGGAGTCAACCTGGTCGACGTAGTGCATGGATGAGCCTTCCGGCACCGACAGGCCGGCCGCCTCGCCGATCTGGTTCGCCAGCTCGGCGAGGTACGGGTGGGCGATTGCGACGAGCCGGCGCGTCGGTCGTACCCCGGCGGCTAGGGATCCGAGCCGCGGCCCCAGGCGATAGCGCGCCTCGCCAGGGACCTGTTCGACGGCACCCTCGAGTGTCAAGGCCGCTAGGATTCGAGCGGCCGTGCTCTTCGGCAGCCCCACCCGGTCGGCCACTTCGGTGACCCCGCGCGGACCCTCTGCGAGCGCGCCGAGCACGGCAAAGGCCCGCTCGATGCTCTGGACTCTGGACATCGGCCACCTCTTCGGCTAGGCTGCAGGTCGGCGTTCGTTCCATCATACGGCATGGTTCCACGATATGGAACCGCCCGGGAGGTCACGGACCCGCGCCTCCGACCGACAGGAGCCCTTGATCCCATGGCGCAGGACGGCTACCAGGACATCGATCTCAACGGGCTTGCCGACGGCGAGCTCGTCGAGCAGATGCACAACGATCTCTATGACGGCATGGCCGCCGAGATCGTCGAGGGCACGAACATCCTGCTCGGGCGCGGCTGGGGCGCGGACCGGGTCCTCAACGACGCCCTCGTCGAGGGGATGCGGATCGTCGGCATCGACTTCCGTGACGGCATCCTGTTCGTGCCCGAGGTCCTTCTCGCCGCCAACGCGATGAAGTCCGGCATGGGGATCCTGCGGCCGCTCCTCGCGGAGACCGGCGCCAAGCCGATCGGCAAGGTCGTCATCGGGACGGTCAAGGGCGACATCCACGACATCGGCAAGAACCTGGTCTCGATGATGCTCGAAGGCGCCGGCTTCGAGGTCTACGACCTCGGCATCAACACGGACGCCGACAAGTTCATCGCGGCGCTCGAACTGCACAAGCCGGACATCCTCGGCATGTCGGCGCTCCTGACGACGACGATGCCGTACATGAAGGTTGTGGTCGAGGAACTGAAGCGTCGTGGTATCCGCGAGGATTACATCGTCCTGGTCGGCGGCGCGCCTTTGAACGAGGAGTTCGGCAAGGCCGTCGGTGCCGACGCCTACTGCCGCGACGCCGCGGTCGCGTCTGAAACTGCTCGACGGCTCGTCGAAGAGCGCCGTGCCCGGGTCGCCTGAGTCCGAGCCGGCCTGGACGTCGAAACCTGGGCCGGTGAGCCCGCAGGCCAGGGCGAGGCGGGGCGAGCATCGTCCACTCGTCATCGGCTGCGGCGCGCTCGCGCGCGAGCTCGTCGCGCTGACCCGCCGCGCCGGGCTGCCCGAGGTCGACCTGACCTGTCTGCCGGCAACGCTCCACAACCGCCCCGAGCGGATTCCGGCCGCCGTGCGAGCGCGCATCCGGCGGGCGCGCGCGGCCGGCCGGGACCAGCTGTTCGTGGCCTACGCCGACTGCGGCACCGGCGGGTTGCTTGACCGCGTGCTCGAGGAGGAAGGCGTCGCCCGGCTCGAGGGCGCCCACTGCTACGAGGTGTACGCGGGTCACGCCGCCTTTGCCGCTCTGGCCGAGGAGGAGCTCGGGACCTTCTACCTGACCGACTTCCTCGCCCGTAACTTCGACCGCCTGGTCGTCCGCGGCCTCGGCCTGGACCGGCACCCGGAGTTGCTCGCGACGTACTTCGGCAACTACACGCGGGTCGTGTACCTGGCCCAGACCGATGATCCGGCGCTCACGGCGGCGGCTCGTCGCGGCGCACACCGCCTTGGGCTCCGCTTCGAGCGCCGGTTCACCGGCATCGCCGGGCTGCGGCCGGTCCTGGTCGCAGCCGGTGCCGCCTGATGCCCGCGACGCTCACCGTCATTTGGTGGCGGGACATCCCCGCCCAGGTCGTCGCGAAGGATCGGCGCGAGGCCCACAAGGTCATGCTGCACCCGAGGTTCCAGGTCGCCATCGACCGGGCGGCGATGAAGGCCGGCCGCAAGGAATTCAACGCCTACATCGAGGAGTGGCGGCGCGACGCTCGCCCGTGCGGCGACGACCTCGAAGCCGAAGCCAACGCCGAGGCCTCCCGCCTCGAGGCCGCCTATCCGAAGGAGCGGCTCGCCCGGCTCGCGGCCGCCGGCGGCGTTGACACCACGGACGGCCCCACCGAGGGCGGCGCCGCATGACGACCCACACGGTCATCTCGTCCGCCACGCGCGAGGTCGTCATCGGGTTCGACCGGCCGTTCGTGCTGATCGGCGAGCGGATCAACCCGACCGGCCGGAAGCTCCTCGCCGAGGAGATGCGCAACGGCGACTTCAGCCGGGTCGAGCGCGACGCAATCGCCCAGGTCGCGGCCGGCGCCCATATGCTCGACGTCAACGCGGGTATCCCCCTCGCGGACGAGCCGGGGATCCTGGCTCGAACAGTGCAGCTCGTCCAGTCGCTCGTGGATGTGCCGCTGTCAATCGATTCCTCGATCGTCGAGGCTCTCGAAGCGGGCCTCGCGGTCTACCGCGGCAAGCCGCTCGTGAACAGCGTGACCGGCGAGGAGGAGCGCATGGAACGCGTCCTGCCGCTCGTCCGGAAGTACGGTGCCGCCGTCGTCGCGATCTCCAACGACGACACCGGCATCAGCGAGGACCCCGACGTCCGGTTCGCGGTCGCGAAACGGATCGTGGAGCGTGCAGCGGACCACGGCATCCCGAGGGAAGACATCGTGGTCGATCCGCTGGTCATGCCGATCGGGGCGATGCGAACGGCCGGCCAGCAGGTCTTCCGACTGGTTCGTCGCCTGCGCGAGGAACTCGGCGTGAACTCCACCTGCGGGGCGAGCAACGTCAGCTTCGGTCTGCCGCACCGGGAGGGGATCAACGCGGCGTTCCTGCCGATGGCGATCGCGTCGGGGCTGACCTCTGCGATCACGAACCCGCTCTCGGCTGAGGTTCGGGCCGCGATCATGGCGTCCGACGTTCTCATGGGCAACGACTGGCATGCCGAGCAATGGATCCGGGCGAACCGGCCGCCGGTCCCCGAAGCCGGGATGGGCAGCGGACCCGACGGCACGGCCTCAGCCGGGGAGCGAGGGCGCCGCGTGAACCGCCGGGCGATGGCCGGGGCCGGGGGCCCGACCCGCGCCGTCGGTGGATCGTGAGCGCAAGACGACCGTGAGCGCAACGTGACCGTGAGCGCAGCGTGACCGCCGGCGCCGAGCCCCTCGTCATCTTCACGCCGTCCGGCCGGCGGGGACGGTTCGCCGACGGGACCACGGTGCTCGACGCCGCCCGCGCCCTTGGCGTCGACCTCGATTCCGTATGCGGCGGCCGCGGCCTGTGCGGGCGCTGCCAGGTCCGGCCTGCCGAGGGCGAGTTCCCGAAGCACGGGATCAGCTCCGCTGGATCCCATCTCTCCCCGGCCGGCGCCGATGAGGCCGAGTTCGACCGGCTGCGCGGGCTCGCCCCAGACCGGCGGCTCGGCTGCCGCGCCGCGATCTACGGCGACATCCTGGTGGACGTCCCGCCCGAAAGCCAGGTTCACCGCCAGGTCGTCCGCAAGGGCGTGCCGGTCCGGGATTTCGTCATTGATCCTGTCGTGCGCCTGTACGAGGTCGAGGTCGAGCGGCCGACGCTTGAGACGCCCGGCGGCGACCTCGCTCGGCTCTTCGTCGCACTGGCGCGCGAGTGGGGCCTCGAGGACCTCGGGGCAGACCTCCATGTGATCCGCGCCCTACAACCGGCGCTCGAGGCCGGCGGCTATCGCGTCACCGTCGCGGTTCATGACGGCCGCGACGTCACATCGGTCTGGCCCGGCCTCCACGATCGAGCGCTCGGCGTCGCGATCGATATCGGGTCGACCACCATCGCCGGCCATCTCGCCGACCTCGCGGACGGCGCCGTCCTTGCTTCCGACGGGGTCATGAACCCCCAGATCCGGTTCGGAGAGGACCTGATGAGCCGCGTCTCGTACGCGATGCTCCACGACGGCGGGGCAATCGAGATGACCCGCGTCGTCCGCGACGCGCTCGCCACGCTCGTCAGCGGCCTCGCGTCGACCGCCGGCGTCGATCTCGACGACATCCTCGAGGTCACCCTCGTCGGCAATCCGATCATGCACCACCTTGCCCTGGGCATCGATCCCATCCCGCTCGGATCCGCGCCGTTCGCGCTGGCCACGGATTCGGCCGTCCGAACGACCGCCCGCGAGCTCGAGTTGCCGCTTCGCCCGGGGGCCCGGGCCTACTTCCTGCCGTGCATCGCCGGGCACGTCGGCGCGGATTCCGCGGGGGCGATCCTGTCCCAGACGCCGTACCTCCGCGACGAGATCACGCTCCTCGTCGACGTCGGGACGAACGCCGAGATCGTGCTCGGCAGTCGCGCCCGGCTCCTGGCCGCGTCGTCTCCGACCGGTCCGGCGTTCGAGGGAGCCCAGATCAGCTGCGGCCAGCGTGCTGCGCCGGGCGCCATTGAACGGGTGAGGATCGATCGCCAGACTCTCGAGCCGCGGTTCCGAGTCATCGGGTCGAGCCGCTGGTCGGACGAGATCGGGTTCGCGGCGTCCACCCGGCGGACCGGCATCACCGGTGTCTGCGGGTCGGGCATCGTCGAGGTCATTGCGGAGCTGTTCCTGGCGGGTGTCATCACCGCGGACGGCACGATCGACGGCGGGATGGCGGCCCGGAGCCCGCGGATCGTGCCCGACGGGCGGACCTTCTCGTACCTCCTCAATGAAGGAGGGCCGGGCATCGACGGCGGGCCGAGCTCGCCTCGCCTGGCCGTCACCCAGAACGATGTCCGGGCGATCCAGCTGGCGAAGGCCGCGCTGTACGCGGGTGCGCGCCTGCTCATGGACCACCTCGAGGTCGAGACCGTGGATCGTGTGGAGCTTGCCGGCGCCTTCGGCAGCCAGATCGATCCGCTCCACGCGCTCGTGCTCGGGCTCGTGCCTGATGCGCCGCTTGATCGCGTCGGGCCGGCCGGGAATGCCGCCGGCACGGGCGCACTCATTGCCCTGTTGTCTGGCGAGGCGCGACGCGAGATCGAGGGGGTCGTCCGGCGCGTCGAGAAGATCGAGACGGCGATCGAGCCGCGCTTCCAGGAGCACTTCGTGGACGCCATGGCCATCCCGCATCGAACGGCGCCGATGTCGAACCTCGCCGCCGCCGTTGATCTGCCCGCCCGAGGTGGCGATGGGGCGGGAGCGGCGAGGGCCGGCCGCGGCCGCTCGACCACGCCGAATCGCCGAAGTCGGAACCTGGCGACGACCGCGGAGCGCAAGCTGGCCCCGACCGCGGAGCGCAAGCTGGCCCCGACCGCGGAGCGCGAGCAATGAACCGCGGAACATGTGCTGTGGGCCCAGAAACCCGTGCCGCACGCCGCCGCCACTCCCAGATACGAGCGGTATTCGTGGTAACCAGGCCGCCCGCCGGAAGTGTCACCACCTACGAACCTGACTCGTGGTATGCGCGGCGCGGCGAGATTCCGGGCTGCGCTGGCCGTCCCGGGAGCCCGAAATCGTCCCGTCGCACGCTCAGCCGCGGCGATGTCCGACGTCCGGGCCCCGTCGAATCTCGTTCCTGCGTGGCAATCCGGCGCCTACCACGAATGGTGTTCGTAGGTGGGGGTTGCGGCCGCCAGCTGACCCGGGAGGCACGCTGATGCATGAAGGTCCTCGCCATCGCACGGGCGGTCGCGCCGGACGAGTGGCGGCCCGCCTCGCCGCCCACGTCGAAGCGGCGCCATTCCTGACCCGAGCGCTACAGCCCTTCCAGGTCCTGAACGAGGAGGGCCTCACGCTCCTCGAGCACAACGCCGACACGATTCTCGAGGAGGTCGGGATCGAATTTCGCGGCGACCCGGACGCGCTCCGCCTCCTACGCGAGGCGGGCGCCGACGTGACCGGGGAGCTGGTCCGCTTCCCGCGAGGGATGTGCCGCCGGATCGTCCAGGCCTCGGCCCCGCGCGTCTTCACCCAGCACGCTCGGAACCCGGCGCGGACCGTGCGGATCGGTGACCCGTACACCGTCCTCGCCCCGAACTATGGTTCGCCCTTCGTCCGCGACCTCGATAACGGGCGCCGCTACGGGACGATCGAGGACTTCCGGAACTTCGTGAAGCTCGCCTACATGAGCCCGTACCTCCATCACTCGGGCGGGACGGTCTGCGAGCCGGTCGACGTGCCGGTCAACAAGCGCCATCTCGACATGGTCTACGCCCACATCCGGTACTCGGACAAGCCGTTCATGGGCTCGGTCACCCATCCGAGCCGGGCCGCGGACACAGTGGAACTGGCGAAGATCGCGTTCGGGGAGGAGTTCGTCCGGGACAACACGGTCGTGCTCAGCCTGATCAACGCCAACTCGCCGCTCGTCTGGGATTCGACGATGCTGGGCGCGGCCCGGGTCTACGCCGAGAGCAACCAGGCGACGCTGATCACCCCGTTCATCCTCGCCGGCGCGATGTCGCCGGTCACCGTGGCCGGGACCTGCGCCCAGACCCTCGCCGAGGCGCTCGCCGGGATGACCTTCGTCCAGCTCACTCGGCCCGGCGCGCCGGTCGTCCTCGGCAGCTTCGCGTCGTCCATCTCGATGCAGTCGGGCGCGCCGACCTTCGGTACCCCTGAGCCGGCACTTGTGTTGTACGTCATGGCCGCGCTCGCCCGGCGGCTCGGCGTGCCGTTCCGATCCGGCGGCAACCTGTGTGCTAGCAAGGTCGCCGATGCCCAGGCGGCATACGAGTCCGCGGCCACCTTCCAGCCCACGATCCTCGCCGGGGTCAACTTCGTCCTCCACTCAGCCGGCTGGCTCGAGGGCGGCCTCACGATCGGCTACGAGAAGTTCATCCTCGACGCCGACCAGTGCGGGATGGCCGCCGTTTTCGTCAATGGGGTGGACCTGTCGCCCAACGGCCAGGCCCTCGATGCGATCCGGGAGAACGGGCCGGGTCTCCACTTCCTCGGCAACAGCCACACCCTCGCCAACTTCGAGACCGCCTTCTACCGCTCCGAGATCGCCGACAACAACTCGTACGAGCAGTGGCTCGAGGACGGCAGCATGGACGCGGCGCAGCGCGCAAACGCGATCTGGAAGCGGATGCTCCGCGAGTACGAGGCCCCGCCGCTTGACGAGGCCGTCGACGAAGCGTTGCAGGAGTTCATCGCCCGGCGCAAGGCGTCCTTCCCCGACTCCGAGGTCTAGGGAGTGGCGTTCCTTCGACGCGGCCGCGCCGGGGGCGGGTCGCGCCTTCCCGACACCGATCGCGCGGCGCTCGCGCGCGTCCTGTCGAGCCCGACGTTCGAGCTGATCCCGCTCAAGAACGTCCACGACCAGGCCGCGGCGCTGCCCGGCGGCGCCACCGTGTCCGTCACGGCCTCGCCCGCCAAGGGCATCGAGGCCACCGTCGAACTCGCGATCGCGCTCGAGGGCGAGGGCTTCCGCGCGATCCCGCACCTTTCGGCCCGGATGATCCGCGACCGCCCGCACCTCGCCGACCTGCTCGCCCCATTGGCCGAGGCCGGCATCGACCGCGCGTTCGTCGTCGGCGGCGACGCCGACGAACCGGGCGAATTCCTCGATGGGCTCGCGCTCCTCAGGGCCATCGCCGAGCTGGGTGGCGGCCCACGCGAGATCGGCGTCCCGTGCTACCCGCAGGGTCACGCCGACATCGCAGACGCCGCGCTCCTAGCTGCACTCCGGGACAAGGCGCCCTTCGCGAGCTACATGACGACCCAATTGTGCTTCGATCCCCGGGCGATCGCCGGTTTCATCGCCGCCCGACGCGCCGAGGGGATCTCCCTGCCGGTGAAGCTCGGCATACCGGGCGTCGCAGAGGCGCAGAAGCTCATGGCGATCAGCGCCCGCATCGGCGTCCGCGACGCCGGCCGGTTCCTGATGAAGAACACCCGCTTCGTCGGCCAGCTGCTGGCATCCGGAGGTCTCTATCGGCCGACCGGTCTGCTCGAGAAGCTCGCCCCGGTCATCGCCGACCCGGCCGCAGGTGTCGTCGATCTGCACGTGTATACCTTCAACCAGGTGCCTTCGACCGAAGCCTGGCGGGTGGAATTCCTCGAGTTGCTGGGAGCGGCGCCGGCCGAGGCGGGCGGGCCGGCATGACTCCCGATCAGCGGCGCCTCCGCGACGACCTCGCGTCCGTTCCAGCCCGCGCCCGGGCCCTCGCCGAGGCCTCCGCGGTGACGCCCGATGTCGCTCCGGTGCCGGGTGAGTGGTCGGCCCGCGAGGTGATCCTCCACCTCGCCGCGGTCGAGGAGGAGGTGTGGCAGCCACGCCTCCGGGCACTCGAAACGGAGACCTTCCCGCGCTGGCCGTGGGTGGAGCCGGGCCTCTGGTCCGGACCGGGCGACGAGACCTTCGAGGGGGCGATCGCTGCATATGGCGCGCGTCGGTCTGCAACGCTTGCGCTCCTGGACGGGCTCGGCGAGGACGGGTGGTCCCGACGCGGACGCCACGACACCTTCGGCATCCTCGATGTCGCGGCGCTCATGCGCATCGCCCTCGACCACGACGAAGAACATCTCGCGCAGATGGCAGGAACCTGACCCTCTGCCGGGTCCCCCGGCGAAGGCCCCTTGGCGACGCTCGGCCTTTCTTCCAGTTACTCCGCCGGGGAGTGCTAGGCGAGGGCTCGTTGGAGAACGACGCCCCCTTCCTTCCAGTTACTCCCCTGGAGAGTGTTAGGTGACGGCTCGTTGGTCGCCGGTCCGCCGAAGACCGCGGGAGGGCACAGTCTGAGCACGACCCGGGCCCGGAGTCGTTACGAGGGTTGACTCCGCCGGGCTGCAACGGCGCCTACCACTCCCCCCAGCAGTAGGTGGAAGCGCGAGCGCGGGCCATGGTCGCCGGTGCGGGAGTCGGATCTATCGCCGTACGGCCGATGCGCCGCGCGAACGAGAAGCCGCTGCCGCCGCCTGATCTCTGGCGCGCCACACGAACGAGACGCGGCTGCCACCGCCATATCGGGCGCGCCGCGTGGCCGCGCGTCCGCAACAGCATGAGGTGGCCGGTCAGGCCGTTACCGACCAGCCATCCGCACCCAGCCCGCAGGAGCGGAGCCATGAAGACCCCGTTCAGCACAAGGAAGGCCCGCTGGAGTGGCCGCAGGAGCCGCGAAAGTGTCGGTCCGTACGGCATCGGCGACGCGACCAGGGGTTCGACAGCGTGTGTCACGTCCTCATCCTCGGCAGACCCGTTCGCACCGGCCAGTGTCGGAGGTCCCGGACTTGCCCGGCGAGCAACCTGCGGCCAACCTCGCGAGTTGCGACCGCGCCTGCCACACCGCGCAGGCGCCGGTCGTACGGCGATATTCGGTGAGAACCTGCGAGAACCGGCGAGAACTCGCGGTCCGCAGCCACGATACTTACGCAGGCCCATCACCCGTCGCCCATCGGGCAATGCCCGTCCGGTCCGGGTCCGCGGCGATCGCAGCCGCCCGACAACAGACGCGCCCTCGACTTCCGGAGGACCTGATGCCCACAGTCACGGAGATATCGGACCGCTACATCACCGAGATGGCCCAGCTGGATCCGGCCCGCGGCGAACGCTGGGGCGTGGCGTCTGATCCGACCCGCCTGACCGACTACTCACCGGCCGGCTACGCGGCGCTCAGGGCGCTGCTGCAGCGAACCCTCGATACCCTCGCGGCCGCGGCACCGCCGGCGGACGAGTCCGAACGCCTGGGCGCCGGGTTTCTCGCCGACTGGGTCGCGGGTGAAGCCGGGGTCATCGACGCGGGCGAGCGCGAGCGGGCGCTGGGCATCATCACCGGGCCGGCCACGACGACACGCTCCGTGTTCGACCTGATGGACCAGTCGACGGCGGAGGGCTGGAGGAACATCGCCGCGCGCCTCCGGGCCGTGCCGGTCGCCATGGACGGCTACCGCGCGACCCTGGAAGTGGGGCTGGCAGAAGGCCGCCCGGCCGCACGCCGCCAGGCGATCGCCGTCGCCGACCAATGTGCGACCTGGGCGGGCGATGGCGACGGCGGCTGGTTCAAGGGATTCATCGCCGGCACCACGTCGGCCGGCGTCGGCGCTGGCCTCCGCGCCGAACTTGAGAACGCCGCTCGGGAGGCGGGCAATGCCTACGGCAGCCTCGCGACCTGGCTCCGCGAGGTGTACGTACCCCTGGCGACCGATGTCGACGCCTCGGGCGACGAACGCTACCAGGCCTGGGCCCGCTATCTCCTCGGCACGGAGCTGGATCTCGACGAGGCCTACGGCTGGGGTTGGGAGGAGCTGGCCCGCCTCGAGGCCGCCAAGTCGCTCGAATGCGCGAAGATCCTGCCGGGAGCCTCGTTTCTCGAAGTCCGGCAGCTGCTCATGACGGATCCCGCCCGGGCGGTCCACGGCGTCGACGCGTACCGCGACTGGCTCCAGGCGGTGACCGACGAGGCCATCGACGGCCTCGACGGACGCGAGTTCGACATCGATCCCCGGATCCGCCGGTGCGACGTGCGGATTCCACCCGAGGGCAGTGCAGCCGCCGCTTACTACACCTCGCCCTCGGAGGATCTCGTCCGCCCGGGCCAGACATGGTTCCCGACGATGGGGCGCACGCACTTCCCGAAGTGGGACGACGTGAGCATCGTCTACCACGAGGCTGTCCCGGGCCACCATCTCCAGGGAGCGTGGATCCGGCTGGTGAAGCTGACCCGGGCCCAGAAGCTCGGCTTCGTCTCCGCCCATGGGGAGGGCTGGGCGCTGTATTCGGAGCGCCTCATGGACGAGCTCGGCTGGTTCCGAACGCCGGATACCCGCCTCGGGTTCCTGTGCGCCCACGCCTTCCGGGCGGCGCGTGTCGTCGCCGACATCGGCCTCCACACCGGGCGTTCGATTCCCGCGGCCGCAGCCGCGATCTACCCGGGCTGGGCCGGTGAGACCGGCCGGCCGTGGACCTACGAAGGGGCGATCGACTTCATGGTCCGCGCCGGCGGCATGGACTTCGACAAGGCCGAGAGCGAGGTCATCCGCTATCTCTCATGGCCGAGCCAGGCAACTGCCTACAAGCTCGGCGAGCGAACGTGGCTGGCCGGACGAGAGGCCGCCCGATCGGCCGCGACCGCCGCCGGCCGGCCGTTCGACCTGAAGAGCTGGCATGCGCGCGCGCTTGCGCTCGGACCACTCGGGCTGAGGCGCCTTGGAATCGAGCTTTCCCGCATCTGAGGGACGTGAGGATGGAACCCATGGACCGAGCCGCACGCATCGAACGCTACCGAACGGCCGCGGCCGACCTCGACGATGCCCTGGCCGACATCACCGATGAGGAACTTGACCGATCCCCCGGTGGCGGGGAGTGGACGGCGCGCCAGGTGGTGCACCACCTGGCGGACGGTGAAGCCATGTCCCACACCCGGCTTCGGCGGCTGGTTGCCGACGACAACCCCTTGATCCAGGGCTACGACGAGCCGGTCTTCGCGCAGCGACTTCACTACGACCGTCCCATCGCCAGCTCGCTTGGCGTGGTCGCGGCCGTCCGCGCCGCGAGCCTCGACCTCATGGCGGCGATGACGCCCGAGGACTGGGCCAAGACGGGCACGCATACGGAGGTTGGCACGTACTCGGTGGATCTCTGGCTCGAAATCTATTCCGAGCATGTTCACGAGCACGCCGACCAGATCCGTCGCGCCCGTCGCGCGGTTTCCTGACGGCAAGGCGCCGCGCCCGGGGGCGAGGCGGCTCGCTGCATCGCGGCTCGCTGCATCGCGGCTCGCCCCAACGAGGCTCCGCCGCGACGAGGCAGACCCTGCCCTCGACGCCCATCGCGGGCCGGGCGCAAGATTGAGCGGCTGCCATGGGACTTCCCACCGGACCCGCCGTCACCTTCCTGTTCACCGACATCGAGGGTTCGACGCGACTCGAGCGCGCGGCCGGCTCATCGGCCTGGGCGGGGCTCGTCGCGCGCCACGATCACCTGGTGCGCGGCGCCATCGAGGCCAGCGGCGGCGTCGTCGTCAAGACGGAAGGTGATGCCTTCTTCGCGGCATTCGAGCGTCCCGCCGATGCCGTGGTTGCCGCCGTCGCCGCCCAGCGGGCGATAGCGGAGGAGCCCTGGCCGGAGGCGTGTCGGCTCCGTGTCCGCATGGGGCTCCACCTTGGCGAGGGTCGACTGCGCCAGGGACTGGCCGCCGATGCGCCGGGGGACTACGTCGGGATCGACGTGAACTACGCCGCTCGAATCGCCGCCGCCGGCAACGGGGGCCAGATCGTCATCTCGGATGCGATAGCAGGGGCGCTCCCGACCGCGCTGGCCGAGGTTCCCGGGCTCGCCGGCGTCCACCTGTTCGACGCCGGCCTTCGAACCGTGAAGGACTTCGAGGAGCCAGCGCGGCTCCATCGACTGGTCGTGCCGGATGCCGCCGCCGACGACCGGCCGTTGCGAACGCTCGACGCGCCGACCAACCTCCCGGGCGACGTGACCGTCCTCGTCGGCCGAGACGCCGAGATCGAGACATTGAGCCGGGCGCTGGCGGACACGAGGATCCTGACCCTGACCGGCCCCGGAGGGAGCGGCAAGACCCGGCTTGCACTCGGGCTGGCGCGGGCAGTTCGGGACCGCTTTCCGAGCGGCGTCTGGTTCGTCGATCTCGCGGCTGAGCGTGACCCGAAGCTCGTGGACTTCGGGATCGCCGCGGCGGTCGGGGTCCGCGAGACGCCCGACTCCTCGGCCGGTGAGGTGCTCCGCGCCCACCTCCGAGATTGGACTGCGCTCCTGCTCCTGGACAACCTCGAGCAGCTCCTGCCCGATGCCGCGGACACCGTCGCCTCACTGGTCCGGGCTGCGCCGAACCTCCGGGTGCTCGTGACCAGCCGCGAGCTCCTCCGCATCGCCGGCGAGCGCGGCCATTCCGTGCCCCCGCTGGACACGACGGCCGCGGTGACGCTGTTCCTGGATCGGGCGAGGGCACTGCGCCCGGACCTCACACTCACCGAGGAGGCGCGGGCCGCGGTGCTCGCGATCACCGAGCGCCTCGGCGGCCTGCCGCTGGCCATTGAGCTGGCCGCGGCGAGGACCCGCCTGCTCAGTCCTGCCCTCATCCTCGAGCGACTCGGCCGTGCCCTGGACCTGGGCGGCGGCACGCGCGACCTTCCCGAGCGACAGCGGACGCTGCGAGGCGCGATCACCTGGAGCCACGAGCTCCTCTCGACCGAGGAACAGCGGCTGTTCGCGCGGCTGGCCGTCTTTGCCGACGGCTGGGTAGCCGATTCGGCACTCGCCGTGGCTGATCCCGATGGAACCCTCGGCGTGGATCTGATCGCCGGGCTCGAATCCCTCGCCGACAAGAGCCTGATCCGCATCGAGCCGGGCGGGCCGGACGGCCCGGGCAAGGAGGCCGAGACCAGGTTCAACCTCCACCCGCTCCTCCGCGAGTTCGCGCTGGAGCGGCTTGCCGAAAGTGGGGAGCAAGCGTCGCTGGAGGAGCGATTCGCCGAACAGTGCGCGACGATCGCCGAGGCGGCCGGTCGTGCCATCTTCGGCCCGTCCGGCGAGGCCGTCATCAGGCAGCTCGATCGCGAGAGCCACAACATGCGCGCCGCCATCGACTGGGCCCTGGACAATGACCGGCCGGGCGTGGGGCTTCGGATCACGGGATCGATCTGGCGCTGGTTCCAGCAGCGAGGTCGCCTGCGCGAGGCACGGCCGCTCCTCGCCCGCCTCCTCGCGCACCCGGCGCCGACCGATGTCCGGACCCGGATCGCCGGCCTCGCCGCCGAGGGCGGGCTCGCCTACTGGATGAACGACGTCGCCGGGGCGCGGACCGCATACGAGGAGCGCCTCACGCTCGCCACGACCACCGGGGATCCGGTGCTCGAGGCGGACGCGCACTACGACATCGGGTTCCTGTTCATGCTCGCCCAGGAGGCCGACGCGCTGCGCACACACGAGCAGCGTGCCCTCGACCTGTACGTCGCGGCCGGCCGCGAGGACGGCGCCGTCCGAGCCCGGCAGGCCCTCGTGCTCGCCGTCTTCCTGGTGGGTGAATACGAGACCGCCCGCCGGCTCGAGATGGAGAACCTCGAGGTCTTTCGACGTACTGGCTCGAAGTTCCAGATCGCCGACAGCATGACCCTCCTTTCCGCGGTCCATTGGCGGCTCGGCGATCCGGCGACCTCCTGGCTGCGATTGACAGAGGGCCTCCGCATCTTCGAGGACACCGACCTCGCGTCCGGCCTTGCCCGGTCGCTCGGCATGGCCGCGATCATCGAGCTCAGCGATGGGGACGCCGAGTTCGGCGCCCGGCTGGCCGGCGCCACCTACCGGCTGGTCGAGGAAAAGGCCGTGATGCTCGCGCCGGTTAAGGTGCTCCACCTTCCGGATCCCGGAGAGACGGCGGCCGAGCGCTTCGGACCGGAACGTGCCGCCGCGCTCATGGCGGAGGGTGCCGGAACGCCGCTCGTGGAGATCATCGCCGCTGTGCTGGCGGCCGCCGTGCCCGGAAGCCCCCCAACCGATTGACGCCCCTGCGGCCGCCCGCCTAGACTAATCCCGACCTTTGAGGTCGGATATAACCTGCCCGATCCGCATTCGAGGAATCATCTCCTGAGCACCCGGCCTGCATTCCATGGCTCCGGCGCCGTCGCCTTCAGCACGAAGGGCGAGTACGGCGTGCGGCTCATGGTCCAGCTCGGCCGCCACTTCGGGAGGGGGCCGGCGAGCCTCACCGAGATCGCGGCCGAGGAGGATCTCCCGCGGGCCTATCTCGAGCAGCTTGCGATGGGTCTCCGCGATGCCGAACTCGTCGTGTCCACGCGTGGCGCCCATGGCGGCTACGAACTGGCGCGCCCGCCCGAAGCCATCCGGATGAGCGAGGTCCTGCGCGCTCTCGAGGGTCCGATCGCCCCGATGATCTGCGCCTCGGATGATCCGGAGCACGCCACCACCTGCGACCGGACCGCATCCTGCACCGTCAACATCCTGTGGGTCCGCGTCCGTGACGCCATCGCCGGGGCGCTGGACGGGATGACCCTCGCGGACCTCGTTCCCCTGCGGCCGCGCCCGATCGACCTCGCGGTCGAGCCCGCGGCGGCGACCTCCCAACCCGTCCTGTCTGGAGCCGTGACCCGCTCGTGATCACCGACAGCACCAACCATGCCGACCGTCGCCTCGTCATCCGCGGCCTCCGCGTCGCGCCGGTCGCGGCGCCCGACAAGGAGATCCTCCAGGGCATCGACCTCGACGTCGGGCCGGGCGAGGTCCACGCCATCATGGGTCCCAATGGGTCCGGCAAGACGACGCTCGCCTACGCCCTGATGGGCCATCCGGCATACAGGGTGACCGGCGGCGAGGTGCACTGGATGGGCCGCGACATCCTCAAGCTGTCTCCGGACAAGCGGGCCCGGCTCGGCATGTTCCTCGCCTTCCAGTACCCGACGGCCGTCCCCGGCCTCAGTGTTGCCAGCTTCATCCGGAGCGGGCTCAACGCCAGGCTCCAGGGCATCGACAAGAACGGCGAGGTGGATCCGACTGACCCGGTCAAGGGCGGCGTGTCGATGCTCGAGTTCCGCCGGAAGATGCGCGAGAAGCTCGCCCTGCTGAAGATGGATGAGAGCTTTGTCTCGCGCTACGTCAACGACGGCTTCTCGGGCGGCGAGAAGAAGCGCCTCGAGATGCTCCAGATGGCCATGCTCGAGCCGCACATGGCGATCCTTGACGAGACCGATTCGGGCCTCGACATCGATGCCCTGCGGATCGTTGCCGAAGGCGTCAACGCGATGCTCAACCCCGATTTGGGCGTCCTGCTCATCACCCACTACCAGCGCCTGCTCAACCACATCACGCCGGACGTGGTCCACGTGCTGGCGCAGGGCAGGATCGTCAAGTCGGGCGATCGCAACCTCGCGCTCCGCCTCGAGGAGGAGGGCTACGGGCCGATCCTTCGCGAGGCCGGTCTCGATGTCGACGTCCCCGACGATGCGCTCCGGCTCGACGAGCCGGCCGTCCTCGCGCACTGAGCCGATCGGACGACCGATGACGATCACCGCCCACCCGGCCGGCTCCACCGGCGAACCTGCGATCGCAACCGGCCGCGCTACCTCCGGCGGCGACCCGCGAATCCGGGACGGCCGCCTCGTTCCCGAGATCATCCGGGCCGAATTCCCGATTCTCGGAACGACCACCTCGCACGGGCGCCCGCTGGTCTACCTCGACTCCGCGTCCTCGAGCCAGAAGCCACTGGCCGTCATCGAGGCGATGGACACCTACTACCGCGAGTACAACGCCAACGTCCATCGCGGCATCTACGAGATCGGCGAGCGCTCGACCGCGGCGTACGAGGCCGCACGGGCCAGCGTCGCTCGATTCATCAACGCCCCGGACGCCCACGAGATCGTGTTCACGCGCAACGCCACGGAGGCGATCAACCTCGTCGCGTACTCGTGGGGCCGCCGGAACATCGGGCGCGGCGACGTGATCGTCCTCACCGAGATGGAGCACCACGCCAACCTCGTCCCGTGGCAGCTCCTCGTCCAGGAGAAGGACGGCGACCTCGAATTCATCCCGATCACCGACGACGGCGTGCTCCGGCTCGGGGTGTTCGAGGTCCTGCTCCGTCTCCGCCCCAAGCTCGTCGCGTTCACCCACGTCAGCAACACGCTGGGCACGATCAACCCGGTCGCAGAGATGACCCGGATGGCCCACGAGGCCGGCGCGCTCGTCCTCATTGACGGCGCCCAGGCCGTGCCGCACGTGCCCGTCGACGTCCAGGCGATCGATGCCGACTTCTACGTCTTCTCCGGACACAAGATGCTCGCGCCCACCGGATCCGGCGCGCTGTGGGCCCGGCGCGAGCTGCTCGAAGCGATGCCCCCGTTCCTCGCCGGCGGCGAGATGATCCGCGAGGTCCACCTCCGCCGGAGCGAGTGGAACGAGATCCCCTGGAAGTTCGAGGCCGGCACGCCGGACATCGCCGCCCAGATCGGCCTCGGCGCGGCGGCCGAGTACCTCGGCGCCCTGGGGATGGGCCCCGTCCGCGAGCACGAGCGCGAGCTGCTCGGATACGCCCTGCCGGCGCTCGCCGCCGCGCACCCGGACCTGGCCCTGTACGGCCCGATGGACCCGGCGATCCGGGGCGGCGTCATCCCGTTCAACATCCCCGGCATCCATGCGCACGACGTGGCCCAGGTGCTGGACCGGTCGGGGATCGCCGTGCGCGCCGGCCACCACTGCACGATGCCGCTCCACGAGCGCCTCGACCTGCCGGCCACCGCCCGCGCCAGCTTCAACGTCTACACGACCCGCGCCGACATCGACGCCCTCATCACAGGCATCGCCGAGGTCAAGCGGGTCTTCGGGGTCTGAGGCGCAGCGCAAGCACGCGGCCAGCTGGTCGGAGTGCGCGGTCTGCCCGAGATCCGGATGACCCCCACGCCTCGTCCCGGCCTTGAGGCGGCGGGCTTCTTGACGCTACGGTCTGCATTTCCTACCATCATGGTATGAAAACGACGGTGAGCGAGAAGGGTCAGATCACGATTCCGAAGCGATTGCGCGAACGTATGGGCCTCAGGCCCGGCACGGTTCTCGATTTCGAAGAGGCCGAAGGCCGCCTGGTCGGGCGCAAGCTGGTGCCGGCCGATCATCTTGAGGAATTCGTCGGCATCCTCGACCTTCCGGGCGGGACAGACGCCTTCATTCGTGAGATTCGAGGGCCCGGGCCCAACGACGTCGAGGCATGATTACCGCGATTGATACGAGCGTCCTGCTCGACGTATTCACCGACGATCCGCGCTTTCGAGCGGGCTCGCTCGCAGCGATCCGGCGCTGCCTCGCTGATGGGCCGCTCGTCGCGTGTGACGTGGTCTGGGCCGAAGTCACCGCTGCGTTCTCGGACGTGCAGGCTGCCACGCGAGCGCTGGGAGGCCTTCCCGTCGAGTACTCGGCCGTGAACATGCGTTCGGCATCACGCGCCGGAGTCATCTGGCGCGGCTATCGTCAGCGAGGAGGTGCTCGAGAGCGCATTGTCGCCGACTTCCTGATCGCCGCCCACGCGGTCGAGCACGCCGACCGACTCCTGACGCGCGACCGTGGATTCGCCGCTACCGCGTTCGCCGGTCTCACGATCATCGACCCCTCGAGTTGACAATCTCGGAAGCATTCCACGTGCTGGCTGCGGCCGGCCGCCGACCCGCTGTCCCCGCCCTGGTCCTCGCGCTCGTCCCCGCCCTGGTTCTCGCCCCTTCCCTCCCGCTGATCGATCTCGTTGATCAATCCGACCGCCGGTGAGCGTGGCCATCCACCGATTCCGACGTATCCGCGGATCGGCCGAGCGTGGCTGGCGCGGATCTGATCAGTGACCTCGATCACGGCCGGGGAACGGCCGACTCCCGGGAGTCAGCAGAGACCTCGGGGCGCTCACGACATACCCGACCCCCATGGTCGGGATTGAGTCTTCGCGCTACACTCCGAACTTCAATGGACGATCTCTACCGCGACTACATCCTCGAGCACTACCGGCGGCCCCACAATTTCGGGGTGCTGGAGCACGCGAATGCGTCCCACGAGGGCGCGAACCCGCTGTGCGGCGACCGGATCACGCTTCAGCTGCGGCTCGCCGACGGCAAGATCGCCGGGGTGGGGTTCACGGGTCGTGGCTGCGCCATCAGCCAGGCCTCGGCCTCGCTCCTGACCGACGAGATCAAGGGCAAGCAGGTCGTCGAGGCGACCGCGCTGACAACGCAGGATGTGCTGGATCTGCTCGGGATCGAAATCTCGCCGGCTCGCCTGAAGTGCGCGCTGCTCAGCCTCGACACCCTCCAGCAGGCGCTTGCCGAGGCCGCCGCGCCTGCCGAGACCGCCGCACCTGCGGAGGCGGCCCCACCCTCCGCGCCGGCGGCCACCGGCACGGCCGGCGGGTCCGCGACGCCCGCGCCGGCGGGCCAGGTCGCATGACCATCCACGACGTCGGCGCCATGCCGGGCATGGGCCGCTGCAGGTGTATGCCGCCGGCCTGACCGCCGGCAGACCCGCGTCCGCGTCCCTCGCGCGGATCGCGCCCCGCCCGCCTCGTCGCCACCCGGCGCCCGGCGCGGGCCCGTCCCATGCACCGCAGGAGCCCGATTCCAATGACTCTTCGACTCGGCGACACCGCCCCCGATTTCACCGCCCCATCAACCCAGGGCGAGATCCGCTTTCACGACTGGATCGCCGACAGCTGGGCGATCTTCTTCTCGCATCCAAAGGACTTCACTCCCGTCTGCACCACCGAGCTGGGCGCGGTGGCCAAGCTCAAGGGCGAATTCGACAAGCGTGGCGTCAAGATCCTCGGCCTGAGCGTCGACGGCGTCGAGGACCACGAAGGCTGGTCCCGCGACATCGAGGCGACCCAGGGCGTCAAGCTCAACTTCCCGCTGATCGCGGACAAGACCCGCGCCGTGGCCGAGGCCTACGACATGATCCACCCGAATGCTGAGGCGACGCAGACCGTCCGGTCCGTGTTCGTCATCGACAACCAGAAGAAGGTTCGGCTCTCGCTCACCTACCCGGCCAGCACCGGGCGCAACTTCGACGAGCTCCTCCGCGTGGTCGACTCGCTCAAGCTGACCTCGAACAACTCGGTCGCGACGCCGGCGAACTGGAAGCACGGCGACGATGTGATCATCCTGGCCGCGCTCTCCGATGAGCAGGCCCGCGAAAAGTTCCCGAATGGCTGGCGGGCGGAGCGGCCCTACCTCCGCTACGTGCCCGATCCGTCGGCGGGGGCGCGGAAGTCCTCATGACGAAGTCGTATGCCGATCTTCTGCGCGAGGCCAAGGCCTCGATCCGGGAGGTCAACGCGGCGGAAGCCGAGCGCCTTCGCGCCGATGGCGTGACCTTCATCGATGTTCGCGAGACCGTCGAGTGGGAGCAGGGCTATATCCCGGGCGCGCTCCACGTCGGACGGTCCTACCTCGAGCAGCAGATCGAGGCGGCCGTCCCGGACCGCGACGCGCCCATCGTCCTCTACTGCGCCGGCGGCGTTCGCTCCGCGTTCGCCGCACAGACCCTCCGCGAGCTCGGCTATGCCGACCCCATCTCGATGGCCGGCGGGTTCCAGTCCTGGAAGGCCGCCGGCCTGCCGTGGAAGGCACCGGTCGTCCTCTCGAAGGCCCAGCAGCAGCGCTACAGCCGGCACCTCCTGATCCCCGAGGTCGGGACGACGGGCCAGGCGAAGCTGCTGGATTCGAAGGTCCTGCTGATCGGTGCGGGTGGCCTCGGCAGCCCGGCCGCGCTGTACCTGGCCGCCGCCGGTGTCGGCACGATCGGGATCGTCGACTTTGACGTCGTGGATGCCTCGAACCTCCAGCGCCAGGTCCTCCACACCACGGATCGGGTGGGGGAGAAGAAGGTCGAGAGCGCCCGGAAGACGATCTCCGCGCTCAACCCCGACGTGAAGGTGATGGCCATCGAGGAGATGCTCGTCGGCGACAACGTCGAGCGGATCATCGCCGGCTACGACGTCATCCTCGACGGGACCGACACGTTCGAGACGCGCTACCTCCTCAACGACGCCGCGGTCGCTGCGGGTATTCCAGTCGTCCACGCCTCGGTCTTCCGGTTCGAGGGCCAGCTCACGACGTTCATCCCGTACCACGGCCCGTGCTACCGGTGCCTCTACCCGACCCCGCCGCCGCCGGAGCTCGCGCCCGGCTGCTCAGTGGCCGGCGTCCTCGGCGTCGTGCCAGGGATCATGGGCCTGCTCCAGGCGAACGAGGTCCTGAAAGTGCTGCTGGGGATCGGGACGACGCTCGCCGGCCGGCTCCTGCTGTTCGACGCCCTCGAGGCGGAGTTCACGGAGCTGACCCTTCGCCGTGATCCGAACTGCCCGGTCTGCTCGGATGAGGCTCGGGCCGCGCGCGAGCGCGGCGATGCGCCGGCCATGTCGGCCTTCCCGGCCGACGCACCGTTCGTGCTCGCCGGCGCCGGGTTCGGTGGGCCGGCGATCGGAATCGCCCGCGGCACCGCCCTGGACGCCGGGTCCGGGACCGCCCTCGGCAGCACCCTCGGGGGATCATCGGCCAGGACCCCCGAGGCGCACGCATGAGCACGGTCTTCATTCCCACGGTCCTCCGGCCGTCGGTCGGAGGGGTCAAGTCGCTCGAGCTGGGCGGGAGCACGGTCGGCGATCTCGTCACGGCGCTCCTGGAGCGCCACCCCGGCCTCGGGGGCCAGCTGCTCACGCCCGACGGCGAACTGAACCGGTTCGTCAACGTGTACGTGAACGGGCAGGATGTCCGATACCTCGACGGCCTCTCGACCCCGGTCGAGGAGCGCGACGAGGTGCGCCTCCTGCCGGCGATGGCGGGCGGCTGAGATGGCGGCCCTTCGGGCGCCGAAGGCTACGCCCCAGGCTCCTCCGGCCGGACCGCGGACGGGGGGCCGCGCTCGTGTCCTGGCCGGAGCCGAAGCGGGTGCCCACGCGGGTGCCCATGTCGCCGGCCACGCCAGTGCACAGGCGGACCTTGCCCCGCACGGAGGTGCCCACGCCGGCGCCCACGCGGATCTTGCCCCGCACGGAGGCCGGTACGAGAACATCCTCGATGCCATTGGCCACACGCCGCTCGTGGCCATCCCGCGGATGTCGCCGAACCCGGCTGTCAAGATCTACGCGAAGCTGGAGTTCCTGAACCCGACCGGTTCCATCAAGGACCGGGCGGCGCGTGCGCTCATCGAGGACCTGGAGGATCAGGGCGCGCTCGGGCCGGACTCGATCATCCTCGAGCCGACGTCGGGCAATACCGGGATCGCGCTCGCAATGATCGCCCGCCGGAAGGGCTACCGGATCGCCCTGGTCATGCCCGACAACGTGACCCTGGAGCGACGCCAGATGGCGGCCCTGTTCGGTGCCGAGATCATCGATTCGCCCGGGCGCCTGGGCTCCAACGGCGCGATCGCGCTGGCCAAGGAGCTGGCCGCGCGCGATCAGCGATTCGTGATGCCGTACCAGTACGGCAACCCGGCGAACCCGCGGGCCCACGAGGAGACCACCGGCCCCGAGATCCTCGCCGACTGCCCCGAGGTGGACGCGGTGGTCGCCGGCCTGGGAACCGGCGGCACGCTGATGGGCGTGGCCCGGTTCTTCGGCAACGCCAGGCCCGAGGTCCGGATCATCGCGGCCGAGCCGCTCCCCGGCGAGGCGGTCCAGGGGCTTCGATCGCTCGACGAGGGGTTCGTGCCGGAGGTTCTGGATCCTGCCCTCCTCGACGCGAAGTACCTCGTTTCCAACCGGGACGCGATCGCCGCCGTTCGCGATCTGATTGCGCAGGAAGGGATCTTCGCCGGCCCGTCATCCGGCGCGGTCCTCGTGGCGGCCGCGCGGGTGGCGGCGGAGATGGAAGCGGGCACGATCGTGGCGATCCTCCCCGACGGCGGCTGGAAGTACCTCTCCGCGGGCACTTATGCGCGCGACCTGGACGAGATGGAGTCCGACCTCGAGGGCGGCATCAACTGGTGGTGAGAGCACGGGGCCAAGTGTCGACTCGAGGTGACCGGTGAGTGATGCCTCGGAACCGCTTCCCGATGGCAGCGTGCGGCTCGTTGCGGGGGCCGACGAGGCGTATTTCGCGACCGGTAAGTTCTGGTCCGCCGGACCGGAAGACGTGCGTAGGCGAAACGAGGTGGTGCTCTCCGAGTCGATCCGGGCAGGGATCGTCGCCCACGCTCGGGCTGAGCTGCCTAACGAGGCCTGCGGCCTGATCGTCGGGGATCGGCCGGCGGCGGACGGCGGCGTCGCCCTCCGCTGGTTGCCGGCCCGGAACCGCGCCGCGTCGCCGTTCCGCTACGAAATCCATCCCGACGATCTCCTCCGTCTGACGATCGAGACCGATGACGCCGACGAGGTCTTCTGGGCGATTGTGCATTCGCACGTAGCGTCACCGGCCCGGCCATCGGCTACGGACATCGGCCTGGCCTTCTACCCCGATGCGCTGTACATCCTCGTCTCACTCCACCCCGACGAGGCGGACCACGCGACCGGCGAGCCCGGCATACGCGCGTGGCGCATCGTCGACGGCGCGGTCAGCGAGGTCCCAATCTCCATCGGGTCGTAGCGCCTCGGGTCGCAGCGCCTCGGGTCGTAGCGCCTCGGGTCGTAGCGCCTCGGGTCGTAGCGCCTCGGGTCGTAGCGCCTCGAGCACGCCTTTGGGCCGGACGCAGCTGGCGAACCTAGATACTCCCCCGAGGGCCTTGTTCCAGATACTCCCCCCAGGAGTGGTAGGCGAGCTTTTGGCCTCTTGGTCCGGCGGCTGCATCGCGCCGCGAGCCCGTTACGGGCCCCGCCGAACACGAAGTTCTGGTGGCTGCGCCCACTGGAACCGCGGTGAAACCGCCTGGTCCGCCTAACACTCCCCCCTGGAGTAAATGGCAGCACGAGGTCATCGCGGCCCGCCCCGGCCCCGCCCCGCGCCCGCCGGACCTCCAACTCGCCGCCGGTTCTCCACCTCGTCGCCGGTACTCCACCGGCACGCCGGTGCGGCGATGCACCGCAACTCGTGCCGTTGGGCTGGCCCGGACGGTCGCCCGGCCCTACGATCCCGGGACGCCGGCGGATCGCCGCGCATCGGAGGCGTCATGACGCGCACAGCCCTTCCACGTGCCCTGCTGGTCGTGCTGGCCGCGGCAGGCTTCATGGGCGCCGTGCTTCTCGTCGATGGTTCATTGCCCCGCAAGAGCGTGCCCGGGCTCGACCTGGGCCGCGGCGGGCCGAATGCGGCGGACCCAAACCCCGAGGCCGCGGAGCAGGCTGAGCTTGTCCAGGAACGCCAGGCGGCGTACGAAGCGGCACTCCTGACGGGAACGGCGGGCAGGGCGCTTCCGATCCTCGGGACCCCGGCGGCTGGCTGGGCAGGCGAACAGGTTGTTGATCCCACGGTGGACGACTGGGAGCCGGCGATCGCCGCCGACCCAAATGACCCCTACGTTTACGCGCTCACGACTCGATACGGCGTCCCCGAGCCGTGCAAGGGTGATTGCCCATCGCCTGTCATCGAGCTCGTCGTCAGTTCCGACAACGGGGCCACCTGGTCGCCAGCAAGGCCGCTCTGTGCCTGCAAGGGCAAGGGCCAGTTCGACCCGATCATCGAGGTCGTCCCGGACACGGGCGACGTGTATGCCCTGTTCATGATCGAGTTTAACGTCGTCTTCACGAAGTCCACGGATCACGGCCAGACCTGGTCCGCGCCGGTCCCGACCTGGGGCAACGCTGCCTGGAACGACAAGCCGGTCCTCGCGATGAGCAACGACGGCCGGGACGTCTTCACGTCCTGGAACGGCCCGACCGGCGGGGACCCGTGGGTCGCCCAGTCCCATGACTTCGGCGAGACTTGGTCGCAGGTGAAGGTGATCAACTCGAAGCGGTACTACTTCGCGTTCGGCGCGGACGTGGCGAACGACGGGACGGTCTACTTCTCCGAGAGCGGGCTGACCTATACGGCCTCGGGCAAGGGCGGCAAGGTCTATGGGCCGATTGAGCACCACGTCTTCGTATCTCGTGACAACGGGGCCACCTGGGTGGATCGCCTCGTAGCCACGGTCCAGCCCGGCATCCCATGCGTCGCGGCCGGCTGCACGACCGACTTCTACGCCGGCCACACGGCGCTGTCCGTCGATGGGGCGGGCAATGTCGTTGTCCTGTACGACGGGGCGACGGCGGACGGCGGCCTCCAGCGGATCTATGCCCGGCACTCGAGCGACCGGGGGGTGACGTGGAGCCTGCCCGCCCAGTTGTCCGCTACGGGCGAGCAGGCGGAAACGCCCGCGGTCGTCTCGACCGGCAGCGGTGATGTCCGCGCCTGGTACTACCAGACCTCCGGCGGGGCCAACGTCGACGCCTGGAACATCTGGTACCGGCGCTCGACCGATGGCGGGTCGACATGGTCGGCGCCGCTCCGAATCTCGGACGCGACCAGCGGCGCTGCCTACAAGACTGCAGCCGGCTTCCTCGAGGTCTACGGTGACTACGGCGAGATTGCCATTACCTCGGAAGGCAAGACGATCGCGATCTGGGGCGAAGGCATCAGCTACACGGGCCCCGGCGGCGTCTGGTTCAACCGAGAGCGCTAGGCAGCAGTCCGCCCTCCGGCCTCTGGCCCAGCTGGCTTTCCGCCAGGCCGGCTGTCCGCCCTCGGCTTCTGGCCCAGCTGGCTGTCCGTCGGGTCGGCCGTTGCGCGACGCTCCCAACCCCATCTTCCCGTCACCTACTCCCCTGAGGAGTGGTAGGCGAGGATCTGGTTGATGGGTGATCGAGATTCGCGGGCCGCGGGCATCTCAGTGAGCTGCTCTGAGCTCGGGTTCTCCATCGAGCACCGGCTCGAGAAGGAGTCGGAGCCTCTTGGCCCGCCTAATACTCCCCTCAGGAGTATTCAATGGATCGAGCCGGGTCGCCGGTCGCCGGTCGATGCCAGCGCGCCTACGCGCTCCACGAGGAGATCAAGAAACGCCTGTGCGTTGCCCGCTATGGCGACGTCCACGTTTGCGGCGCGGCCCGTGTTGCCGCGCCAGTCGGCGACGGCCATCCCGTGAGCAAGGCCTGGCCCAGCCTCGACGTCCACGAAGACGGGCTCGGTCGTGATCAGCGACTGGTCGAGCGTCGCGGCGAGCGCGAACGGATCGTGGACGAAGGCACCGTAGAAGCCGTCGTTCCGTTCATGGAACTCGAAATAGAAGCGCAGCGAGTCCACGACGAAATGGAGGACCGGGTTCGCCGCCACCGACCCGACGGCCGCCATGGCGTGCGGGCCCGACAGGCGCGCGCGGTCGTTGGTTGCGCGCGCATCGCCGCCCACGACCAGCGCGTCGGCATCGGGCTCGGCCGCCCCGGCGCGGTGGGCGAGCCGCGCCACGTCACTGGAGAGCAGCCGCGCGCGTTCGGTGACGTCGAGGCCCATCCCGACCGGCAGTGGGATGGTCGGATCCGCCGCCAGCGCCGCTCCCCACGCCGCCAGGCACGCTTTCGCCGCATCGGGGTCGACGTGCAGGTTCCACTCGGCCGTGGGCGTCGTATTGCCGGGCACGCGGAACGCGCCACCCATGAAGGTCCAGCCGCGAAGGAGCGAAGGCAGGCGCAGCTCACGCTTGAGCGCGAGCGCAAGGTTCGTCATCGGGCCGAGCGTCACGAGCTGCACCTCGCCGGGCCGCCGGCGCGCCGCATCCGCGATGAGGTCCGCGGCGTGGCCGGGCACGAGCGCGCGGGTAGGTGCGGGGAGACGCGCGTGCCCGATGCCGCGCGGGCCGTGGGTCTCTTCGGTCGTGACGAGCGGCTTGACGAGCGGCCGCACTGCGCCGAGCGCGACCGGCACGTCTCCCCGTCCCACCAGCTCCAGGAGCGCCAGCGTGTTCTCGGCCACCTGCGAGGCCGGTACGTTCCCCGCGACACAGGTGACCGCGACAAGCTCGAGATCCGGCGAGGCGCAGGCGTACAGCAGGGCGAGGGCGTCATCGATCCCGGTATCGACGTCGAGAATGACGGGCATGCGGTCGGCCATCGGCCGAATGCTACGGGCTCCGCGAGCCAGCACGGCACTGGGCCTACACTTCCTCCCCGTGACCGATTCGGGGGGCGAGCGCCCCGACCTGCCGATCCTCCCGTACGAGCGCCGGTTCGCGCACGTCGCCGAGTGGGATCCGCGTACGCTCGACGTTGCGGCAACGATCGCCGCGATGGTCCGGCGCCGGCGCCCCGACCTCGTGATCGAGCACATCGGGAGCACCGCGGTTCCGGGCCTGCCGGGCAAGGGCATCGTGGACCTGTCGGTCGAGGCCGACTCGGCGCACATCGCCGGCATCGTCGAGGACCTGTACGGCCTGGGATTCCAGCCCCAGCCGGGGCCCGATCCCTGGCCGCCGACCCGACCCATGCTCGTCGGTGCCGTCCTGTTCAACGGCCAGGAATTCCGCATTCACTTCCACATCCAGCCGACCGGCGGCGACATGAACCGCGACATCGCCTTCCGCGACGCGCTCCGAAACGACCCGGAGCTCCGGCGCCAGTACGCGGAACTCAAAACGAACATCACCGGCGGGAGCACCGTCGACGGGTTCCGCTACACGCATTCGAAGACGACCTGGATCCTCGGCGTCTACAAGGCCCTGGGATTCCGGATCCCGGCGATCCAGCCGCCGGCCACGATCGGGATCCTTGGGGGCGGCCAGCTCGGACGGATGGTCGCGCTCGCGGCGCGCGAGCTCGGGTACCGCGTCGACATCCTGGACCCGGATCCGAACTGTCCCGCCGCGGCGGTCGCGGATCGCGTTGAGGTCGGCCGGTACGACGACGTCGATGTTGCCCGGCGGCTGGCCGCCGGCTGCTCGGTCGTCACCTTCGAGCTCGAGCACGTCTCGCTCGACGTCGTCAAGGCCCTCGACACCGGGCTCATACCGATCCGGCCCGGACCCTATGCCCTCAAGCTCACCCAGGACCGCCTGGCCGAGCGGCGATTCCTCGAGGAAAACGGCGCCCTCGTCGCCCCGTGGCGCGAGATCTCGACGGCCGCCGAGCTCCGGGCGGGTGTCGGGGCGCTTGGTCTGCCGTTGCGACTGAAGACGGCATTCGGTGGATATGACGGCCGGAGCCAGCTCCGGATCGCCGACGCCGGCGACCTCGCCGAGGCCGCGACCTCGCTGGCCCGGGAAGTCGCGGCCGGCCGGCCGATGCTCCTCGAGCGCGAGATCGAGTTCGCGGCCGAGGTATCGGTCATCGTCGCCCGCGGCGTGGACGGCGTCAGGTCCGGGTACGCCCTCGCCCGGAATGTCCACGATCGCGGGATCCTCGTGGAGTCGTCCGTCCCAGCCGGGATCCCCGCGGCGGTCGCCGAGACCGCCACGGCCCTTGCCTCGGAGCTTGCCACCGGGATGGGCATGGTCGGGCTCCTCACGGTGGAGCTGTTCCTCATGCCGGATGGCGCGCTCGTCGTCAACGAGCTCGCGCCGAGGGTCCACAACAGCGGCCACTGGACGATCGAGGCTGCCGTCACGAGCCAGTTCGAGCAGCACGTCCGGGCAATCTGTGGCCTCCCGCTCGGGGCAACGGATCTCCGGGCCGGCGGCGCGGCGACGGTCAACCTGCTTGGAACGGGGCCGGATCGCGAGGCCCGGGCCCTCGGTGTCGAGGCAGCCCTGGAGGCGCCTGACGTAGCCGTCCACGTGTACGACAAGCGGCGTGTGTTCGAGCGGCGGAAGATGGGGCATGTAACGGCGGTCGCGGAATCGCCCGAGGCGGCACTTGCCGCAGCTCGCGCCGCGGCGCGCCGGATCAGCTGGGCGGACGGGACGAGCGAGGAGGGCCGCTGATGGCAGGACCGGCACCGATCGTCGGCGTCGTGGGCGGGAGCCGATCTGACTTTCCGATCCTCGAGAAGGCGACCGCACTGCTCGACATGCTCGACGTCCCATGCGAGCTCAGGGTCGTCTCGGCGCATCGCAGCCCCGATCACCTGTTTCGCTACGCCGAGACCGCGGCGGGACGGGGGATCCGCGTGATGATCGCCGGCGCGGGCGGGGCCGCCCACCTTCCCGGCATGCTGGCCTCAAAGACCCTGCTGCCCGTGATCGGCGTCCCCATCCCCACTGAACACCTCGGCGGGCTCGATTCGCTCCTGTCGATCGTCCAGATGCCGCGTGGGATTCCCGTCGCGACGGTCGCCATCGGCAACGCCGAGAACGCCGCGCTGCTCGCGATCGAGATTCTCGCGCTGTCCGATCAGGCGCTCGCCGGTCGGCTCGCCGTCTACCGCGCCGACCAGACCCGGATGGTCATGGACGACCCGTCGAACGCGGAGTCGATCGGCTAATTCGAGAGCGGGCTGGCTGGCCCGCCGCCGAAATCAGCGTTGAGCGTCAGCTCCTCGGCTCCCCGGACGACGATGACCTCGATCTTCCCGGTTGCTCCGGCCATTGCATCGAGCAGCCCGTCCGCATCGCCGGTGTCAGTGCCCGCCACGCTCACGATGAGGTCACCCTCCCGGATGCCGGCGCCCGCCGCCGGTGAACCGTCTTCGACGCCGCGGACGAGGAGGCCCTCCCGGTCCGGCAGGCCCACGGACCGGCGCAGCCGCCGGGCGACGTGGGCCGGCGCTACCTCGACCCCGAGTCGCGGCCGCTCAACGGACTTTCCGGTAGAGAGCACCTCGACGCGCTCGCGAAGGTCCGCGTCGGCCTGGCGGGCGAGGTAGAAGCCCTCGCCGATCCGGTGGGTGTTCAGGCCGACGAGGCGCCCCGACGCGTCGACGATCGGACCGCCCGAGGAGCCGGGCGCCATCGGCGCAGTGTGCTCCAGGCTTCCCGAGATCCTCCGGCCGCCGGGACCGCGGAAGGCACGGGCCACCGCAGAGACCGTCCCGACCGTGACCCTAGCGGGTCCGCCGCTCGTTGCCGCGAGGCCGAAAACCACGCTGCCGACCGATGTGTTGCCGCCCGCCCAGGCAAGCACGGTGGTTCCGGCGGTATCCACGTCGATGACGGCAAGGTCGCCGTCGATGTCCGTGCCGGCCACCCGGCCGCGGAGCGACCGACCGTCGGAGAAGCTCACGGTGACCTCATCGCCCCGGAGGTTGTGGGCGTTCGTCAGGACTCGGTTCACGCCGATGACGACGCCGGACCCGCGAAGGCGCGACCCAATACCCACGACGCTGGGGGCGGCCGCGGCTGCCGCTGCGGCGATGGCGGAGGAAAGGTCGTCGAGTAGGGACATGGTCGGGTCGGCTCCGTCTGAAGGGTAGCGACTTGCAATATGCAAGTGACACGCTACTGCATCGGTGCCGATCGCGCAAGCATCGGGTCCGAGTCGCCTACCATGACGCTCATGACCACCCCGGAAGACGGCATGGGACCCGCTGGAGGCGTCCGGATCTCGCCTCTCGCGGCCGCGCTCGAGCGCATCGGGGACCGCTGGAGCCTGCAGGTCGTGGAGGCGCTCCTCGCCGGGCAGCTCCGATTTGGCGAGCTGCTGGCCGGGGTGTCGGGGATCGCTCCGAATATCCTGGCGGACCGCCTCCGACGGCTCGAGGCAGACGGGCTTCTCGCGGCCACCGCGTACTCAGAGCGGCCACCCCGCTTCGAATATCGATTGACCGCGGAAGGTCGCGCACTTGCTGGCGCGCTGCGCCTCCTCGCCGACTGGGGCTCGAACCACGGCGGCGGGGATCTAGGCGCCCACGATCCATTCCACCACGACGCCTGCGGCAGTGCGCTGGAGGCCCGATGGTATTGCCCGACCTGCGGCGAGGTCGTGGACGTGCACGCTGAGGGCGGAACCCGGCGCGTGTAGCCCTCGGTGGGCCGGCCGAGGAGGAGGCCGGTCCGTGCACGGGGGTGCCCCGCCCCTACCCTCGCATCCCGAGCGGCACGACTGGATCGTTCGTCGGCCGGCCAAGGAAGTAGCCCTGGCCGAAGCGGACGCCGAGTGCCCGCAGCACCTCGAGCTCCGCGGCCGTTTCGATCCCCTCAGCCAAGAGCGAGATCCCCATTTCCTTGCCGAACGAGACGAGGGCGGACGCCAACGCCCGTCGCGCCCGGTCCGTATCGATGTCGCGGGTGATCGAGATATCGATCTTGATGATGCTTGGCTCCAGCAGCAGGATGTGGCGAAGGGAGGCGAAGCCGGATCCGGCATCGTCCACCGCAAGTCGGCCGCCGCGCAGCCGGATCGGCGCGAGGGCCGCCCGGAGGGCGTCGTAGTCTGCGACCTCGGCGTGCTCGGTCACCTCCAGCACGATCCACTCCGGAGGGATTCCAACGAGCGCCTCGGGCAGGCGATCCGACAACGCCGACGAGGGGGAGATATTGAGGGACAGGTAGGTCCCGCGGGGGAGGTCAGCAAACCTGGCGGCCGCGACCCGCAGCGCTGCGAACTCGAGATCCTCAAGCCGGCCGACCTGGGCGGCCGCCAGGAACCACGCGTCAGGCGGCCGTCGTGGCTCGAGGTCGAACCGGGACAGAGCTTCGAAGCCCACCACACCACCGGTTTCGAGATCGACGATCGGCTGGAAGACCGGGCGGATCGCGCCCGGTCGCAGCAGCATCGCCACTTCCTCGGCGCGTGCCGCGCCCTCGCCAGCCTCACGCTCGCGCTCGCCGGCCGTTTCCTCGAGCTCGACCGCGACGCTCGCGGCCACCTCGCCGGACAGCGACGCAAGTCCGCGTGACGCCCGTTCGACCGTCTCGACGATCTCCTCGATCGGGGCGCCCTTGATGACGTAGCCCAACGCGCCGGCCCGGAGCATGGACGCGACTGCCTCGCGGTCGTCGTGGGCCGACAGGGCCACGACCCGCACGCCCGGGGCCTTGAGCGCGATTTCGCGGGCCGCCCGCGGGCCGCCGCCGGCGGGCATCTTGACGTCCAGGATCACGACATCCGGCGACTCACGAACCGCGGCCTCGATGGCCGCGTCGGCGTCCTCGACGGTCGCCACGACGACCATCCCTCCCGCCGCCGTGAGCACGGCCGACACCGCGCGACGGATGGCTGGATCGTCGTCGGCGATGATCACCCGGATCGGCAGGGGCTCAGCCATGCTCAGCCATGAC
>Ga0334722_10000749_pt1 | contig 45138 bp, 37 predicted proteins | sample C3_bottom_MG_FD_207210 | JGI IMG/M metagenome (GOLD analysis project Ga0334722, IMG submission 207210) | Sediment microbial communities from Yellowstone Lake, YNP, Wyoming, USA - C3_bottom | ecosystem: Environmental > Aquatic > Freshwater > Lake > Sediment | place: USA: Wyoming | collected...
CAGATTTTTGAAATGAGGGAGGAGGCATACCCAGAGGGTAGACGACGAACTGAGTTCGAAAATGTGCCAAAAAACGCTCAAAGATCGCGAAATCAGATTTATTGAGATAGGTTCATAGCAGATCCCAGAGACAAAAAAAATCAACAAATAAATATACTTTTTCATAATTAACCTCTATTCAAAAAGAAGGGCCAAAATCGTAGCCGCTGAGACTTTATCAGTCAAAAAAATAGGATCTGCCCAATGAACCGTTCTGTGCAGCTCATTTTGTTGATCGCTCTCATCACGATCATCAATTATTTCGATCGAAGTGCAATCTCTTATGCCATTGTACCGATTGAGCACGATCTGGGACTGAATAATGCGCAGTTTGGCTTGGCTGCGGGGGCTTTTGGACTGGGGTATTTACTCATCAGCCTCTTTGCCGGGATCATCGTCGATCGATATGGCTCTATCCTCGTGTGGGGACTCAGCGCGCTGGTTTGGTCCGGCGTGACGATGCTCATCGGGTTCTCTATGGGTTTTTCATCCCTTGCGTCGTTTTTGATCCTTCTCGGGATCATGGAAGGGTTTAACTCTCCCTGTATCTTGCGCACGATTTCAGACTGGCTCAATCCCAAGTGGCGAGCGCGAGCCGTCTCCCTGGCACTGATTGGGGTACCCGTGGCTTCAATCATTGGAGGTCCCCTCCTTTCCGGGCTGATCGCAAAATTTGGCTGGCGAGCCATGTTTATCATTCTCGGCTGCCTAGGCATCCTGTGGGCGCTCCTCTGGTTTTTCTTCTTCCGAAAAAAACCGACGGCCATATACGGCACACCCGGCCGCCCTACCAAGACTCCTTGGAAAGAACTCCTCTCCTCCCCCTCCTATTGGGCCAATTGTTTCAGCTATTTTACCTTTGGCTGTATCGTTTTCTTCGTCTTGATGTGGCTACCGGGCTATCTGCAACAGACCTACCACACAACCATCATCGGCACGGGGTATCTCGTCGTATTTCCTTGGCTTGCCAGTGCCCTCTCTCTATTAGCCGGAGGGCTAGTTGTCGATACAATCTGGAGCCGGACAGAATCGATTCGTGCCTCTCGCGTCTATCCCCTCTGTGCTGGTTTCCTCGGTGCAGCGGTTAGTTTTGCGCTTCTTTCCTTATCTAACTCGCTTGAAATGAGCCTTCTCTACATGTCTCTTGGGCTTGCATTTGCTTTCTTCACCAACCCGGCCATCTACACCCTCAATTCCGATTTTTTCCCAAAAAACATTGCCACCTCGCAAAGCCTTTCGACCTGCTTCTTCTCTCTCGCAGGCATCGTTTCGCCTTCATTGACGGGATGGATCACCCACACTACAGGAAGCTACGAGGCTGCGATTATTTTCATCGCCATTCTATCGCTCGCCGCCAGCTTAATCGCCTTTATTTTCACCCGTTTGATCCCCAAGAAACAGTGAGCAATCAGACGGGAGCGAGGACGCCGCGGGGCTTGAGGGTCGATTCCCAGTTTTTGATGTAGTCGAGGAGTTGGGTTTTATTGGGATGGGTTTTGAGGTAGGCTAGGTTGTCTTTTTTGGAGCTGAGGTGGGCCAGCTTGGCTAAGAGATGGAGATGCCGCTTATCATCGCAAGCAAAGAGGAAGAAGAGGGTGTGGACCGGTTGGTTATCAAGGGCACCGTATTCGATCGGCTTTTCTGGGAAGACGACGGCGACGACGTCGTAAGATTCTTGGAGGAGGAAGTCGCGAGTGTGGGGAACGCCGATGCCATTGGATAGAGCGGTTGGCATGAGTTTTTCCCGATCGAGGAGGAGTTCGGTGATGACGTCTGCGTCGAGTTGGAGGTCTTTGGCAATTTGGATCATCGCATTGCGGATCACTTCTTCTTTGGTATCGCCTGGGATGTTGCTGTAGACGCCCCCTTTGTGGACGGCACGATAGAGACCAAATTGCTGGGTGCCAAGCTTGCCGGTGTCTTCCTTTTCGGCAAAGGGGGAGAATTTTTCTCTCCCCTGCTTGCAGCTGAGGACCCAATTTTCTATTTCGCTGCGACTAAATCGATATTGCTGGTTGAGTTTGTAATAGGGGATCTGACTTTCTGTGATCCAACGGCGAACGGTCTCTTCAGAAACGTTCAATAACTCGGCCACATCTTTAATTTTTAAATCCATGAATGTATCCCGCTCTTCTTAACGAAGAGATTTGAGGGGATTTTTCTGCAGATTTTTAGTCTGAAGGAGGAGACATACCTGGATAGGTAGGCGACGAACTGAAGGCAAAAATCTGGCAAAAAGCGCCCAAAGATCGAGTTTAAAGGATAGTGGGATACGTTCATATAAGCCAAAACTAGCAAATCTTCATGATTTTTGGAATAAAGAAATGACTTCTTGTGGGGTTTGTGCTTTTAATAGCTCTTTGCGCAGTTCCACATTTTTAAAAGCGGAGGTGAGCTGGGAGAGGATTTGGAGGTATTCGTTTTGCCGATTGTCGGGGCCACCGATTAAAAAGACGAGACGGACGGGCGCTTTGTCGAGTGCGTTCCATTCAATCCCTTTGATACGCTGGATGCCGATGGCAATGAAAAAACGGCGCAATTCAGCTAATTTGGCGTGGGGCACAGCGACGCCCATCCCAATGCCGGTAGAAACGAGTTGTTCCCGTTGGAAGATCGCTTGGCGAAACTGTTTTCGATTGGGCAGTTTCCCTTGTTTATCTAGCAATTCAATGAGTGCGTCGATCGCTTCATCGCGTGTCGACACATCTAAAAATTGAACCAGCCGAGCATCGAGGTAGTCGGCAGCTTTCATGTGTTCCTTTCGTTTTAAAAATGGTCTGAATAGACTATTTTGTTCCTGTGTGGCCAAAGCCGCCCTCTCCGCGGGTTGTTGCAGTCAATTCTTCTTGCCGAATAAATTCGGCTTGTACGACGGGAGCAAAAACGAGTTGAGCAATTCGCATGCCAGGGGTCACGGTGAATGGCTCGGCGCCGCAATTGATCAAAATCACCTTGATCTCGCCTCGGTAATCGGCGTCTACAGTGCCCGGTGTATTGAGAACGGTCACGCCATGTTTGGCAGCCAGGCCGCTGCGAGGCCGGACTTGAATTTCATAACCTCTTGGAATGGCTACCTTAATGCCGGTAGGAACGATGGAAATCTGTCCCGGAGCAATGACAAGTGGCTGCTGAATATGTGCGCGCACATCGGCGCCCGAGGCCCCTTCCGTCGCATAGGTGGGAAGAAGCTCATCATTTTCCGCTTGGAGCGGAACTAGAACTTTGTTCATGGATTTTTTCTGCTCGTTTCAGCAGTTCTTTTAAACGGTATGGCATTTTTTTAGCAAGCTCGTCGGTTTGCTCCGATTCGAACTTACGCTCATTGTTGGTTAAAAACGAGAGGATCTGGATCAGTCTCGCTTTCAGATCGGACCGCTTCACAATCATGTCGAGCATTCCCTTTTCAAGGAGGAATTCCGACTTTTGTGCGCGGGGTGGCAACTTTTGCCCAATCGTCTGCTCTACAACGCGAGGGCCGGCAAAGGCGATGAGTGCATCGGGTTCGGCCATGATGATGTCTCCAAGCGTGGCAAAGGAGGCCGTTACGCCACCTGTCGTGGGATTGGTCAAAATGGAAATATACGGAATGTGCGCTTCGTGCAATTTTGCTAAAGCCGCAGCAGTTTTGGCCATTTGCATGAGCGATAGAATTGATTCTTGCATCCGGGCGCCACCAGAAGCGGAAACGAATACGAGAGGGATCTTGTGTTGAAGGGCATGCTCAATTAAAAGGGTCAGCCTCTCTCCTACCACAGAGCCCATCGAACCGCCCATGAAGGCAAAATCTAGTACTCCCAGGGCAATCGAGAGGCCGCCGGATCGGCAAACGCCTGTACAGATCGCGTCGTCTCTCCCCGTCTTTTTTTGGGCTTGGGTCAAACGGTCTTTATACGTTTCGGTGTCGACAAAGCCAAGGCTATCGACCGGTTTAATGTGGGTAAATAATTCTTGGAATGTCCCCTCGTCGGCGAGCAGATCGATCCTCTGCGCTAATGTAAGCCGGTAATGGTAGCCACATTTCGGACAGCAGTTCCATTGCCGCTGGAGCTCTGAGGCGTGGACGAGCTCCGAGCACCCCGAGCACTTGATCCAGCCGCTAAATCCGTCTTTCTTAGCGGTCTGGACCTTGATTTTAGGCTTTTTACGAGAGAATAAACCCACTCACAGTTCCCTGTTGAATCGAACGGAATCATACCATTCCAACAAGTCAGACTCAACTACTAAAGAATTGCCTTGGCAAACCTCTCTTCAATTGCTTTCCAATTAAAGATTTGCCAAATCGCCTTTACATAATCAGCGCGCACATTGAGGTATTGGAGGTAATAGGCATGTTCCCACACATCGACCCCCATAATGGGCATAAGCCCTTGTGTGCTAAGTGGATCTTGGTTGGCACAGGTGGCGAGTTCAAGCCGTTTGGAGCCTTTGCTATAGCCAAGCCAGCCCCAGCCAGAGCCTTGAATCCCAATGGTGGCATTGGTGAATTTTTCTTTGAATTGATCGAATGATTTAAAATCCCGTTCGATCATTTTGGCCAAATCCCCTGTGGGACCTTTGCCGCCTGTCCCCATCGGGGCGAGAATGGTCCAAAAAATACTATGATTGATGTGTCCGCCGCCATTGAACTTGATGGCTTGCTGGAGAGCGATCATGGAAGCCACATCATTTTTTGACTCGGCGTCATGGTACTTTTCCAAAGCGGTATTGAGGTTGGTCACATACCCTTGGTGGTGTTTTTTATAATGTAACTCCATGATTTGAGCCGTGATCACCGGTTCCAGTGCATCGAAATCGTAGGGCAATTCGGGAAGTTGGTAGCTTGTTTCTGCGGCAATGGCCATGAGGTTCTCCTTTCGCTCAAAATTTGCACTATAAGCAAATTAGGATATCTCCGAAGAAAAATTTTCGCCACACCAAAGAATCTGCCCCCCCCCCCATTCGTGAACGTGCCCGTGTGCGTGCCCGTGCCCGGTTTTTTATCCTTTATTTAATTTGAACGGAGCCTCCGGATACCTGCATCGATTTGAGCGGAGTGGTTTGGCCAATGGGGCCTGTGATTTGGATGGCGCCAGAGCCAGCTGTTACAGTGAGGCCAAAGGGGCCATCGATCGAGCTGCCGAGGGTGATTGCTCCCGATTGGGCGCTTGTATCAATGGTGACTGCACCGGCTAGAGTGATCGGGCCTGTGGTGGTGAGACTGGCGACGGTGATCGGCTTGACTAGACTGATCGCTCCTGCATTGAGAATGAGTGGTTGGGCTCCTGTGACTGCCCCGCCGAGGATTAGGTTCGCAGTGCCGGTGTTGATGGTAATGGGCGCTGCAAGTGCCATCGGAAGGTTTAAATTGAGAGGCATGCTGTCGGTGGATAAGTTGCCTCCAACGGTGAGATTGCCCGCTAAGGTGTATTGGTTTGCATAGACATTGCCGAGGATGGAGATGGAGGTGCCGGTCATGGAGAGTGCGGAGAGGAAACTTCCCGCAGCTCCGATGCCTACGGTCTGAATGGCGCCCGTTCCTGCTGCGATGGTGAGGTTTTGCAAGGCTCCACTGACGGGACTATAGAATATCACGCCGGTTGCGCTCAATGAGATGTTCCCATTCATTGCGATAGGGCCGGTGAAGATCATCGGCGAGCCAGAGGAAGAGATGTTGGCCCCTAAGATCACAGGCCCTGCGCAGACTTGAGTAAAGCTGCCCGTTGTATTGAGAAGAGCTGCGGAAGAGGTGGTCAGGGTGTTCTGATTGGCTAGGTAGCAGATGCCTGTTGTTTGGAGAGGGGCATTGAGGCCAACCACTTGCCCATAGAGATAGAAATTGCCAGCCTTAATGGCTCCATTGAGGGTCATCACTCCCCCGCTTTCGAGGATGAGATTGGACAGGGGCTGTGTACTTCCCACTTGCCCATTGATGACTAGATCCCCTTGAGAAGAGACAACGGAAAGGGAGCTGACTGCATTGGCTGCATCGACCGATTTAGGGAGGGCGATGGAGCCGGTGCCGCTGGACCAGAGGGTAGAGGTGCCAGCGATCACGGTGGCACCATTTAGGTTGATGGGGCCTGTTCCAGCCGATTTTAGGCTGCTATTATTGAGATTGATGGCTCCTGCAAAGACGATCCCATTTACGCCGCTGGTGAGAAGATTGGCAGCGGTCAGAGCGATGGAACCTGCTGTGATTTGAAGAGAGCTCAAGGGGGTTGTTCCACCCAGCAGAGAAGAGATCGCCACGGGACCCGTTGAGTTGATGGTCAATCCAAATGCGCCATCGATGGTGCTCGAGAGGGTGGCTCCACCGGTTGCATTGATGTTGATGTTGTTTAAGAGGAGAACGGGTTTGGTCAAAGCAAGCGGACCGGTGGCTTGGAGATCTTTGGACAGCTTCACTTGTGAACCAATGAGATTGACTGTGTTGAATTCGTTGTTGTTGAGAGAGCCGACTGTGCCTATTTGGATGGAGCCGGTCCCTGCATTAAGGGTAAGGTTGCGCAAGCTATTGGCATCGGCTCGAAAGTCAACTGCTACGATCGTGCCATTGTTGGACAAGATGGACAGATCGGTATTGGCGGCAAGCTGTATTGTGCCTGTCGTGAAGTTGATCGGATCATTGGAAGAGGCGACGGTGACAGGAGCCCCGGCGATAAAATTGAAGCTGGTGGCCGCTGTGTAGTTCATCGTGTTCACAATGTACGATGTGCCTGTGAATAGGAGGGCTCCGGTGCTGGTGAGCGAGGTGGTTCCAGTGACGCCGGCATTGACTCCTCCCACGTTGGCAAGGGAGATCGACCCCGCAGAGATGGTCAAAGAGGAAAGGGGCGTAGTCGCACCGATCGTGCCTGTCACGGTGGCAGTTCCGGCTCGGATGGTGAGAGATTGACCGCCATTGATGGGTCCAGTGAAGAGGACCATTCCAGATGCGGCGCTCACGTCGATGATGGAAGCGCCCGCTAAAACGGTTGCTACGTTATTGGTCAAGACGAAGGAGCTAGCTGTGATGTTTTTGGATAGATTCAGTGTGCTTCCACTGGGAGAGGTAATGGTGACATTGCTCAATCTTGTGGTGGCGCCAAGCGCTCCATTTAAGGAGACGGTACTGCCGCTTAATGTGAGGGGAAAATTGCCATCGATGTTTGCATTGATGGCGATGGTTGTTGCGTTGAGAACAAGCGAGCCTCCCAATGACATCGCGCCGCTGACTGTGATTTGCGAGGCGGCGGTCAGAGTGAGTGCATTGCCCCCTTTCCATACGGCGGGCGGGTTCACGACTGTGATGGAACCGCCCAAGGGACCGGCCCCCGTGCTGCCCACTGTGCTAATGGTTACATTCGACACGTCGAGCTGTGATTTCAGTGCAGTGTTTAGAATCAGGTTGGTCGGAGTGGTGCTGTCTACCACATAGGAGACTGGAGGCGTAGTGAAGCTACCAGTCGCAGTTCCCGAACTAACGATTTGAATATCATTGGGGTCGAGTAATAGGAGTCCTGTCTTCCCTCTTGGCGCCCTTGTGTCGGCAAATCCCAGATAGGAGAGTTGTTGTCCCGATACTTCAACCATGCCGCCGTTGCCACCTTCTGCACCGCCGCGCGCGCTGATGTTTCCGAAGTGCCGGGTGGCATTGTTAGACCAAACAACTACTTTGCCGCCGTCGCCATATTCGATTGCATCGGCAAGCAGTGTGACATCGGGTCCAACCCAAGTGGATTCGGCATTTTTAATCGCTGGGTTGGCGCCCTGGTAGTCTCCGCCAATGCGGATCTGGCCACCGCCCCCAGTGTTCGAGGCATCGATCGACGCATCGCCGACGATCTGTACCATCTGACCAAGAACCGCGATGTCGCTACCGGACAAATTGCCACTCACTTCTGTGATTCCTGCTTCGGCCAAGAGGTAAATGCGCCCCCCTTTTTCCGATACACTCAGAGCATCGATTTGGCCGCCGCAGTGAATGGCTTGCTTGTAGGGGCTTCCGCCTGCTTTCAGCTCAACGCTCAAAGCCCGGATCGAACCCGATTGTTCCAGCGCTTCTTCAGAAATGGAAGAGCGGATGAAGATTCTCTGTTCTCCTTCAAGAGCGAGCAATACTTCTGAGCCCATGCCCAGCATTGCGTTCCCTTCTGCTGCTTCGATGTGGCCCAAATTCTTGACCACTTTTCCAATCAGTGCCACATCTCCCGAGGGGCATTCGATCATCCCCAAGTTGACCACCGATCCCCATCCGCCGGCAAAATAGAGCTCTCGCCCTTGCAAGAAATCTTGATCCAATACGTCGAGAGAGGAGGCGATGAAGCCCGATGTGACCACTTTGGCGTCGGGGCCGATCAACACGCCATTGGGATTGATTAAATAGACCTGGCCATTGGAAATAAGCTGTCCGTAGAGAAAACTTTCAGCTCCTCCCACAACCCGATTGAGGACTGTGGAAGAAGAACTCGCTTGGTCAAATCGGATGGTTTCTTTCGGATCGATGGAAAAGCTATCCCAGTGGATGATTGCGTTTCCGCAGCTTTGGATTGTGGAAGGGTTTTCCAAGGCGGCCTCTCCTGCCACCAGCTGAAATCCCTTCGGCTTTGCCTCTAACGCTAGACTAGCGCAGAGCAGAAAAATGGCAGCGGAAACTTTCACAAAATCCCCCGGGTTAAAAAGGGATTTTATCAAAAAGCGGAAATTAAAAGAAATTCTTTAGATTCAGTAAAAAGTTTCACCACCGAGAGCACCGAGAAGAAACAAAGAGAGTAATTCATTCTGCTGAAACTACTCCTACGACACAGACATCTCCTCGGTGCTCTCGGTGTGCTCGGTGGTAAAAAAATTGCTTTTATCCGGAGGAGAACTTTTGCTTGGTGATGGGGCCGATGCAACGGATACGAATGTGATCGGGCACTTTTCCAAAAATTTCCCGAAATGCATCGATGGTCGAAGGGCTAGTGAATATGATTTCATTGATTTGGTTTAAATCGGGCAATGGCTCCGTTTTATGAGTGACTGTCCGATACAGATCGAAGACGTGAAAATCCACTCCCCTTTTTTTCAAGTAGTCGGTCAAGGTCTCTCTGGCCCTCGATGAGCGGGGCAAGAGTAAAAAGGCGTGGGTCAAGTCGATTGTCTTAAGCAACTCGATCACCCCTTCTTGCGTAGCAGTGGGTGCGATCAATGGTTCGACCCCTCTTTTTCTGAGTGCGGCTCGAGTTCCCTCCCCAATTGCGATCGCAATACGCCCCTCTATTTTACCCACATTGAACCAGTGTTTGACTGCATTGGGGCTTGTGAAAATGAGGTGGGTCACGCGGGGCCAAACATCTTTGGTTTCTTCGTCGATCGCCTCGGCCGCGATTGTTTGGATGATCGGATAGTGGATGCAGGGCTGATTGAATCGGGAAGGGTCGGTCCCCAAATAGAGAATCCGAGGCTTGCACTGGATGCAGGAAAATAGATCTCGCATTTCCCGATCTTCTTCTCTACACAATATGGCTAGCTGCCCCTGCCCTTCGACCACAGGTCCTGGCAAAAAGATTCGATTCAAATGAGTCAATCCCAATCGGATGAGGGCCGCTTCGGCCATGACGACCCCATCTATTTCACCACGATCTAATTTTGCAAGGCGCTCTCCGATTGTTCCTCGGAGATCGACAAACTGAAGATCGGGACGGAGACTACGCACAATTTCTTCTCGCCGCGTGCTCGATGTGGCAACGACTTTTAGCGTATCGATCGATTCTCCTGTGCGAAGCACGAGGCTATCGCGCGAATCGACCCCTTTTGTGATCGCCGCAATGATAAGCCCTTTCGGAATCGGATCGGGCAGATCTTTTGCCGAGTGGATGGCGATCCGGATCGACTCATTGAGAAGCATCTCGTCTAGTTCTTTCGTGAAAAAATCGGTCTTCCCCATCGATCGCAAAGAGGTTTGCTTGTCTTTGTCTCCGGTTGTTTCAACCCAGAGCAGAGTGAAGACAACATCGGGGTGGTGTTCTTGCAGCTCTTTTTTGACTTCTTCGCATTGAACACGGGAGAGGGGCGAGCCCCGCGCGCCGACGAGAATATTCATAAAACAGCCTGGATCGCTTGATCGACGAGATCGACGCCGATGAGTTGGATTTTATCGCTTGATAGGCCTCTTAGATTTTTCTTCGGCAAAATGCACCGCTTAAAGCCCATGTGGATCGCCTCTTTCAACCGGGTTTCAATCCGGCTGACTCCGCGCACCTCTCCGCCGAGTCCCACTTCGCCAACGGCAATGACGTCGGGAGGGATCGGGCGATTGGTAAAGGAGGAGGCAACGGCGAGCAAAATGCCCAGATCGATGGCCGGCTCAACGATTTTGAGCCCACCTGCAAGGGCGACAAATACATCGGAATGGTGCAGGTTGTATCCGACCCGCTTTTCCAAGACGGCGAGCAGAAGGGCCAGTCGATTGTGATCGAGTCCTGTTGACTTGCGCGAAGGGGTGGCAAAGGCGGTGGGGGTTATGAGCGCTTGGATTTCAAGGAGGAAAGAGCGGGCCCCTTCTAACCCTGGAACAATGGCCGAGCCGGCGATCTCTTTCATCCGCTCTTGCAAAAACGCCTGCGATGGATTGGCCACTTCAGATAGGCCGGTCTCTTTCATCTGAAAGATCGCGATTTCATCTGTTGGGCCAAATCGGTTTTTAATCACCCGAAGAAGGCGGAAACCGTGTTGCCGATCCCCTTCGAAATCGAGCACTGTATCGACGATGTGTTCCAATACGCGCGGACCCGCAATCTCCCCCGCCTTCGTGACATGCCCAATGAGAAAGGTGGTGATCCCCTGCCCTTTGGCCACATGCATGAACTCGGTCGCGATTTCTCTCACTTGAACGACAGAGCCGGGCGAGGAGGGAATTTCCGATTTGTAGACGATTTGGACCGAGTCGACAATCGCGATATCGGGATTGAGCTGATCGATTTGGGCCTTGATGGCGGTGAAGTTGGTTTCATTGAGCAGATAGATGTTTTGGTGATCGATGCCGAGGCGTCTGGCTCGAAGCGAAGTTTGCTCATTTGATTCCTCTCCGCAAATGTAGAGAATATTGAGCCCTTGGTGGGCAAGCGCATTGGCAATTTGCAGAAGAAGGGTCGATTTGCCCACTCCAGGCTCTCCCGCAATCAAGATCAGGGAACCTTGGACGATTCCATTGCCAAATAGGCGATCGAGTTCCCCCATCTTGGTCGTGAGGCGCTTAAACTCAGATTCCCCCACGTCTTTGATCCGGATCGCCTTCGCAGGGCCAAGTTTTTTCGATTCAAACCGGGGCTTTTTCTCCTCGAGAGAAATCTCTTCGATCAACGTGTTCCAGTTTTGGCACGCGCCGCAACTTCCAGTCCACTTGAGTTGCGAATGGCCACACTCTCTGCACGCCCAGACCGATTTCGTTTTGCTCATTTCGCCTCAATATTCATTTTCGAGAGCGCGTCGAATGCTGCCCGCTGCTCCGCCTCTTTTTTCGAATTGCCCATCCCCATCCCCGCCTCTTTTTCTCCGATGAGCGCGATCACATGAAATCTCTTCGCATGGTCGGGTCCCGATTCTTCAATCACCTTATACAATGGCGCTTTCTGAAATTTTTTCTGCGAATAATCTTGTAATTCCGCCTTGAAATTTCGGGGCGGACTCCCGATCGCCTCGTTCGCCTCCTCTTCAAAATGGCAGAGCAAAAAGGATTTGGCGATCGAGAGGCCTCCGTCGAGATAGATCGCCCCCACCACCGCTTCAAATGCATCGGCCAAAATGGACATCTTGGTGTGCCCCTCGGTCATTTTTTCCCCTTTGCCGAGCAGGATAAACTCAGAGAGGTGGAGCTTCTGGAAATACTTCGCACACGTGGAAGTCTCCACCAATTTGGAGCGGAGTTGGGAGAGCTGCCCTTCCGGATAAGAAGGGAGGCGATGGAAGAGGTAGTCGGCGAGCACTAAATTCAACACCGAATCGCCCAAAAATTCGACCCGCTCATTGTGACCGACCGGACAATCCCGATGCTCATTCACATACGATCGGTGGACGAGCGCATTGAATAAAAGTTCTTTATTGCTAAAGACATAGCCAAGTCTTTCTTCGATTTCTTCGACTTGGGATCTCAAATGTTCAAATGGATTCACTATTATCCGTCGATCCTTTACAATCTTCTTCCATGGTAAAACTTAATCACCATTATTCCAAGCTCAATTCGAACCCCCAAACCTCATCCACCGAAGATTTTTTTGGGCCCCTTACTCCGACCGTTGCCGAAGCTCTCGAAAATGCATCCCGTGAAATGGGCTCGCCCGAAACCTGTAAAGGATATGGCCCTCGACAAGGCTACCCTTTTTTACGAGAAGCGATCGCCTCTCACGACTACAAAGGCCTTGGAATTGAGTCCGATGAACTGTTCATCTCCGATGGAGCCACGACCGATTTGGCCAATTTTCAAGAAATTTTTGGACTTGAAAGCCGTGTTGCCGTGACCGACCCGGCTCCTCCTCTCTATATCGATGTCCATGTGATGGCGGGCCGCACCCGCCTCCCGTTAAAAACGGGCGGATATGGGGGCATCGTCTACCTCCCGTGCACCGAAAAAAATCGGTTCACTCCAGAAATTCCCAATCGCCCCTCCGATCTCATCTACCTCTCCTCCCCGACCAATCCCACAGGCGTCGCACTGGATCGATCAACCCTCACCGGCTGGGTCCACTACGCAAAGGCCAACGGGGCTGTGATCCTATTCGATGGTTCCTACGAAGCTTACCTCCGCACCCCCGACGCCCCTCGAAGCATCTATGAAATCCCTGGCGCAAAAGAGGTCGCCGTGGAAGTGCGCAGCTTCTCCAAAACCGCCGGCTTCACCGGGCTCCGTTGCTCCTACACAGTCGTTCCTCACGCCCTAAAAGTGCTCGATGGCCACCGCCTATTCTCCCTCCACTCGCTCTGGACCCAAAGACAACAGACAAAATCGAATGGCATCTCCTATCCAGTCCAAAAAGCGGCTGCAGCACTCTATTCTGAAAAAGGACAAAAAGAAATTCGGCAACGGATTGATCAAGTTCTGAGCCGCGCAAAAGCTCTGCGCGATCAGCTCACCCAACAAGGATATAAAGTGTATGGTGGAATCGACGCCCCGTTCCTCTGGGTAAAGGGGCCATTTCAAGAAAAAGGGATACTCGCCACTCCAGGTAGCCACTTCGGCCCCGGAGGAGAAGGATTCGTCCGCCTCCAACCAAGTGGGGCGCTATGATTTCTTTGACCGCTCAGCAGATCTCTTTCTTTGCTAAAAATGGTTCATTAGAATTGGAGGGACTCCTCACCGGCGCTGAATGCCAAATGATCCGCCACGCATTTCAGGGAACTGAGCGAGATCTTTGGAGAAAATCTCCCCCGCTAAAAACGCTTCTCCTCTCTCGCAAACTCTCTGGTCTCGCTCTTAGCCTTACTGCAAAAAACTCTCTTCATCTAGCACTAGACCATTGGTTCCCCTCTGGCTACTGCCTGCCTCAACCCACCAAACTCAAAGACCTGTTTAGTATCCAAGGTCTGAATTGTGCCCTTTTTCTACGTGTCGACAATCACGAAGTCTCCCCATCCAAAACTCCGATCGGCCTCTTTCCATTCCCAAAAGCGCAAGGAGATGTTCTCTTTGTCAACCCGAACCTTCTCCTCAATTGGCCAGAGACTCCCGCTCCGCTCTACCTGGTCGCCTATGCGCAGGCCCACTCCGTATTCGTGCATAATCCGCAAGATACAGCGGGCACCGCCCTCCGCGGCCTGGGCTACGAATATGGCGATACCCTACGCAATGACGCCCACCCCCTCATCCAAAAAAACTAAAGGCCTCTTTTTCATATAGCAAGGACAGGATAAGCAGGATCGCCCAAACGGCGGCAGGATTTACAGGATAAAATTTTACATCCTGCCTATCCTGCCAGCGAAGCTGATCCTGTTTATCCTGTTCTTTTTTTATGTGCGATTAGGCTTCGTGCATGCCCATGCGATGTTCAAGCGAATGGAGAATCGCCCCTGCAATCAATGATTGGGAGGCAGGCTCTGTCGCATCAATCGGTTGCCCTTTCGCCGCATCCCACACCAACTGGTCGATCTGGGAACACACATCTTCCGGCAACTGCAAAAAACGTTTCAACCCCTCTTCCAATCTGCCGAAAAATATCTCTTTTGCCGCCCGCACTTGCTCTTGCAACGAGGCGAGATATTGACCGATCGCATAATCGATCCCCTCTTCGCTAATCCCCTTCGGATTGCCGATGTGGCGCATCACTTCGCCTTTTTGCGTCTCATTGAGTTCTGAAAATAACATCATTATCTCCTCAGCAAGCTGTTAAGGAACGTACCAGACCGCTTTTCTAACTCGGCGGTAATTGGAAATTTGAATCTAAAAATCAAACTCTCCATTTTTTTGGACATCGGCTTATTTAACTTCTGATACTGACGACCGACTCGAACAATCGCCGTGTTCATCTCATCCACTGTGATGTCGTCCCGCTTTTTCCACAGGGCATTGACTCGCTGGTCTAGACTTTTAACTTGGGCAGATGCTGTTGGCGAAACCTCCCGAATGAGAAATTTGCCTTTGATTTTACTAATTTCCATAATCTACCTCACCTTTTATGTATTAATTTTATGAGCGATTACGAAGTGAATCTATTTCACCTCTGTTTAATATTACACTGTTTTTAATTATAAATCAATTAATAGGAATATTTTGAATTGCATTTCGGATGCAACCGTTGACGGAAGCCTCTGAGAGGTAGTTACCTAGGAGAACGAGGTTCGGCAACCCGTTTTTAAAGGCCTCGATCCGCTCTTGATGCCCCACATCAAATTGGGGAATTTCTGCCCGTTGTAGGCAGATTGCGTCGGGCTTTTTGTCGATGCGAAGATGCCGTTTGAGGGCATCGAGTGCCGCCGCTACGGGATCTTCTGCACGCACCATGGCGGTCAATTTCGTCTGGCCAGCCACTGGGAAAATACAGGTGTCCCAAATCATCCCCAAAAGCGGCTCTTGTTCCTTCGATGGGACGAGATAACCAAAGCCCTTTTTAACGAGTAGATTTTCTTGCAAAAAACCCAAATTGACCACTTGAAGAGATTCGTAGCGGACCGGGCACGTCTCCCCAGCCAGTCGAGCCACCTCATGCGCCGGCAAAGCAGACACAATGAGATCGGCCGGATAGAAGATCCCTTTCGAAATGACCCCATCCGAACGGATCGCTTCCACGGGAGACTCGAGATGGAGTGTGAGAGGGACCTGCTGCACAATGGCCGCCAGCAGCCTCTCCATACCGCCCCGGAGAGAAAACAGCCCCCGTCTCTTCGGTTTTTTTTGGGAAAAAGCCCCCTTCACAACCGATCCGTACCGCCCTTCCCAATCGATCAAAAATGGGAAACAACTCTTCACCGAAAGGCGCCGGATATCACCCGCATAGACCCCTTTTGCCATCGGATCGAAAAATTGCTCAGCGGCCCGCTTCCCAAAACGGCGCTCGGCAAATGCATAGACCGTCTCGTCGGCGCCATTCCCCTTTTTTGTCATCAAGTCTCGGATCGCGGCCCCCAGAATTGTGGGGAAAAATGAACCCATCGATCGGAGCTTGCCCCCATCAAGTAAATAACGGGCTTTGGCATTGGGAGACGAATAGATCACTTCATCTTTCAACCCGACGCTCTCAATCAGTTCAAGCAGTTCATTGCAGCGGCTTGCTTGGAAAGTTCTCGGTCCCATCTCAAAGGCAAAGGGCCCCTCTTGTCTCGTCTCGATCCACCCTCCGACCCGCCCACTTTTTTCAAAGAGAGAAACTTCCGCTCCCGATGACCGGAGCGCCCATGCCGCACTCAACCCCGAAATTCCTCCGCCTAAAATCGCTATTTTCATATGGCTTTTGAATATTGTCCGTTGCCTAAATACTGGTCGAACGCCGCTGCAATCGACCGTACAAATAACTTGCCCATCGGTGTGGCGCGCAACCGATCAGCTCCATTCACCAAGAGCCCCTCTTTTTCCAGCTCTTCCAAAGCCTTTTTCTCTTTCGCAAAATGGAGATCAAACGGCTCTTGAAAGCGATTGGCAAACTCCCCCTTATCCACTTCAAATTGGCACATGATTTTTTGGATCACCCACCGACGCAGCAGATCTTCTGTCTTCAACACAAATCCGCGCAGCACGGGCAACATCTCCCCCTCAATCCGGCTCCGATATTCCTCAATCGTCTTCACATTTTGCAAAAAAGCGCCCTCGATAAACCCAATCGCCGTAATTCCGAGCCCCAATAGATCCTCAGCTCTCTCCACCGAATAACCCTGGAAATTGCGATAGAGAGTCCCCTTCCTATACGCCTCAGCTATCGGATCCGCCTCTAAAGCAAAATGGTCCATTCCGATGGCCGTGTAGCCACCCCGCATAAAAATCTCACGCGCCTCGACATAAATGAGAAACTTTTCCTCGGTACTGGGTAGATCCTCTTCCCGAATCGCCTTCTGGTGTTCTTTCAGCCAAGGAACTTTCGCGTACGAAAAAAAGGCAATCCGATCGGGCCTTAGCTCCACCAACCTTTCAGCAGTTTTTCGAAACGTCTCTCTCGTCTGCAGGGGCAGCCCATAAATGAGATCGACATTGATCCCCTCAAAACCCACCTCTCTTGCCAGTTCCAACGTCTTCACCGTCATCGCTTCGCTCTGACGCCGCTTCACCGCCTCTTGCACTTCCCAATTGAGATCCTGCACCCCAAAACTCACCCGATTGAAGCCCAATCTCTTCAATGCTCTCAACTTCCTCCCCTCATCGCCATACACGGTGCGTGGATCGATCTCAATCGCCACCTCCGCCTCCTCCCCGATCACAAATCTCTCTCTCAGCGCCCCCATCAGCCGCTCAAACTCCTCCTCCGTCAGCGATGTCGGCGTCCCACCTCCCAAATGCACCTGCGAAACCACCCGTTTCCTGCCAAAGCACCCCGCTGCCAATTCCACTTCTCGCAACAACAAATCCAAATAGGCCGCCTGCTTCTCTGGTCTCCGATTCAACACCACCGAACAGCCACAAAATAAGCACATCGTCTTACAAAAGGGGATATGGATATAAATCGATAGAGGTTTATCCGTCCGATCAAACGCTCGTAGCCGGTCTCGAGCCACTTCCTCGCCAATTGCCTGAAACTGCGGGGCTGTAGGATAGCTCGTATAGCGCGGAACCGCTCGATTCCACTTCGCCAGCCAAGAAGAGTCCACTTGAACGATATCCATCCCGAAGATCAAACCGTTTTAAAAATTTATACCGCTAGGTGAAGACCCCGATGAAGTGTGATTGAAGAACTCCTTCCTCGAAGGAAGGAGATTCTCCGCTCCGGTAAGGGGCGGCAAGTCCCTTGCCGCGGATGAACAGATAGCTCGCTCGACCCGGCCCTGAAGGACCGGGATTGCGCCGAGCTGCCCGTTCAAATCGCCACGTCGTTCTTTTTCCTGTTCTTCCGCTCCGTTGAGTATCCTTCTCGTCCCATCTACTACTAGAGCTACCCCTAAACCATATGCTGGAGGAAAAACAGAACCAAGAATGCAGACAAGAGCGCCAGCAAAAATCTCTACACTACCGGAATATATACTCCCCGGTAATTCTATTTCTGTTCCAGATATCCCTGGAGATGCGATATGCAATGTTGGAGATGCGACATCTTGTCGTTCATGTCTGTGCTTATGTTGTTTCTTGTTCAATCCAAACCAATTCCATTCCCATGGCCAACTTAAACTCAAACTATAGCCGTTGAAGTTGGTCATTTGATTCAAATCTTGTTTTTGTTCGGAGGGAGGATGCTGAGCAGAATCAGATTCAAAAAGTTCAATTGTAGCTAAAAGCAAAGGCTGCGCTTCTTGGGGAATCTGTAAAACATGTAAATTTTCCCGAATGAGCCTGCATGCCTCGGGGACTGTTAAGGCAAGTTGATACTTGGCATTAATTTCATTGATAAATGATTGTAAAAATTTGCGACTTTCATCGAGGGGATTTGCTGATGACTGAATAGTCTCTTCCAGTGCATCAAACTTCTCTACTATAAGACCTGAGTCACTGTCGATAATATGATTTAGAATCCCGTCAATGGATTCCCTCGGCTCAGTCCCACCAGGCGCCAGGCAAATTCCAGACTGCGGAATAGAACATAAAATACAAACGCTGGCCATTGCTACTGAAGCCAGCCGCCTATACAAGCTAACATGAAAAAAATTCCGCACGTCACTAACCATTTCTTCCTCCGATCGTTGGTTTTCCAAACCTTTTCGAAATATTCAAAATAACGCAGAAGGAAAAAGCCAAGGATAGGGGTCAAGACGAGCAGAACAGCTAATCTTATGGCAAAAAACTTCAATTCATGGCTCATATTTCACCTCTAATGGGATTTTTTTATAAATCTTTAGATGTTTATGGAGAAGTCATAAAATTTATTTTATTTTTTGCTCCCAATACTTAAGGAGTAGAGCAACTCTAATGTTGCAAGCCAGAAAAGGCCCAACCTAAAATATACTGCGACCGTTCAGAAAGAGTGAAAAATGCCAAGGAGATGCCCTGAATTTGAGCCAGGCGAAGCCGGCGTCGAAACAGCTAAACTTGAAAAGTTTAGCGATGCAGACGGGTCTCAAATTCAGTGGCTCGAACAAGCTCTCACCGAGATATTTACAATCGCCAAAATGGCCATCATCTTCGACGCTTTTTAGCCTTGCTTTGATTTGCAGCTCTTCTTTCAAAGACAGCTCACCTAGCCAAAACTGAAAATCTCGCGTCGTCTCTATCCTTATTTTCATCCTATCATGAATTCCAATAAATTGGAAAATTTTTAGACAAACAAAAAATTATTTGCAACGGCAATAAGCACTTCACCGATTGGACCGGATCTCCCCTCGCTAGTGTACCTAGTTTCAACTTTTCATTTTGGTGTCAAATGTAGCATTCCAGTAGCATCGTTGCGATCAATTGGTGATAAAATGCTGAGATGTTTGTTCCTACTTTTGCTAAGCGGGTACGCCTACACAAGCGAATGTGTGGTGTTGCTGTGCAATAAAAATTACTTCCCAAAGTTCTTGCAAACGGTTAGCGAATTGACAAGTCGAGGGAATTATCACGGCGACATTTGCCTATTGATTGGGAATGACCTGGTCGGAGATGAGTTGTTAAATAATGAGGTGATCAAAAACAACCGTGTCATCATTCAACATTTCCCCGATCTACAATTTCCAGACAGTTTCCTAAAAGACACCAGAAAATTACCCACCTTTCACAAGCAATTTCAGTACAACAAGTTTCATGTGTTCAATACCTACTTTAAGCACTGGGACACCCTCCTCTACATCGACTGTGGAATGAGTATCTATTCTGATATTCGACCGATTCTTGAGACAAGACAAATGGGCACGTTATTAGCCCATTCAGATGCATACCCCAATTATGCATGGAAGTTACGCGATCAATTTAAGAAGGATAAAAAATATTACAAGAAGTTGCGCGAAAAATTCAATTTAGACACCGACTATTTTCAAACCACGATGATGTTGTTCGACACGAGCATCATTCAAGAAAACACATTCAACGATCTCTACCAGTTGACTCTAGAGTATCCCATCAGTCGAACGAATGACCAAGGCATTATCGCCTTATATTTCACCCACATCGTGCCCGTGTGGAAACAGATCCCCGTGCGTAATGAAGTGACCTTTTTCTATGATTTTTTCAAAAGAAACAAAGAAGAAAAGTACATCATGATCAAATACCCTTAACAGTCCGGATGAAACATTCGACTGCTTCGATGGGGGTGCCGGGCTTGACTCCATGGCCTAGGTTGGCGATGAAGGAGGGGTCGTCTTTCATTGCGGTGCAGAGAGCGGCGGTTCGCTGGGCAATGAGGGGCAGCGGCGCGAAGAGAAGATCGGGATCGAAATTGCCTTGTAGAGGCAGGTGTGTCTTTTCGCGCACTTGTTCAATGGGCACATGCCAATCGAGGCTGATCGCACCGGGTTGAATGCGCGCAATTTGTTCCGCGCGGAATGAACTGCCTCGCATGAAAAGAATGGTGGGCACGGAGATGTGCCGGAGGATTTTTTTTAGGTAAGCAAGACTGAATTCTTCCAGTTCTTGCGAACCTAATACGTGGGCCCACGAGTCGAAAATTTGCACTGCGTCGACCCCCGATTTGATTTGCTCTTGCAGATAGGCAATAGAGAGGTCGGCGATGTGATCGAGAAGGGTGTGGAAGGTTGCTGGATCGGTGTACATCCACCGTTTGGTGGCCGGCAACTCGGAACCTGAATGTTCTTCAATGAGATAGCTTGCGACGGTGAACGGACCGCCACAAAATCCGATGAGAGGGACGGAGAGTTGTTGTTTGGCGAGTTGGACCGTTTGGAAGATGGGTGCAAGGGGCTCGAGATCGTGAGTCAGGGGGGTGTTTGGATTCACCCGTGGGTAGACCACCGGCCCCTCTTGAAAATCGAGCGAGAGTCCAAGCGCAGGAGCGATGGCTAAGATGTCTGAAAACAGGATCGCCGCATCGACACCGAAACGTGTGATGGGCATGAGGGTGATCTCAGCGGCCAAAGTAGGAGTAAAAAAGAGCTCTTTGAGCGGATACTTCGTTCTAAGCTTTTGATACTCAGGTAGATAGCGCCCAGCCTGCCGCATGAGCCACACAGGGGGTGTCCCCCTGTTTTTCCCGTGGAGTGCAGCGAGCAGTTTATTTTGCAATCAGCCGCTCAACGATGGCATCGACCGTGAAGCCAAACTCTTGCGCGAGATCGGCCGCAGGGGCCGAATGGCCAAACGATTCCATGCAGATGGCAATTCCATTGCGTCCGATGTATTTGTACCAGCTTAAATCGGCCGCTGCTTCGATGGCAACGCGGATTCCGATCTCGCCACCTGTGACCGAATCTTTGTAATCATCTGGTTGTTTTTCAAAGAGGGCTGCACAGGGCATCGAGACGACGCGCACTTTTTTCCCAATTTTTTCCAATTGCTCGGCTGCTTCAATCGCTAGATGGAGTTCCGATCCGGTGGAGAAGATCGTGTAATCGGGCTTGCCACGTGTTGCATGGACAATGTAGCCGCCTCGCCCCATCCCTTCTGCATAAGGAACTTTTGTGTGGGCCAGATCGGGCAAACTTTGCCGCGAGAGGACGATGGCGGTCGGGCCTCGATAGCGAAGGGCCGCGATCCAAGCCATTTTCACTTCGTTGGTATCCGCAGGACGAATCACGTGGAGATTCGGCATCGCGCGGAGCGATGCGAGTTGTTCAATGGGCTGGTGGGTTGGGCCATCTTCTCCCAAAAAGATCGAATCGTGAGTGAATTGATAAATCACGTGATAATGGGACAGGGCCGCCAGTCGAATTGAGTTGCGCATGTAGTCGGAAAAAGTGAGAAAGGTTCCGCAATAGGGGGTGATCATGCCGGTGAGAAATAGGCCATTGGATGCAGTCCCCATCGCAAATTCTCTCACGCCAAACTTGATGTTTCTTCCGGCAAAATTGCTGGGCCCGATGATCGAAAATTCTTTCATCATGGTGAGATCGGAGACCGAAAGGTCGGCCGATCCGCCATAGAGTTGAGGCAAGAGTTTGCCAAGCGTTTGCAACACAGTTTGCGAGGCCGCCCTACCCGCAATCGGCGCTTTGATCTCAATGGCGGAGAGGATTTTTTCTAAATCGGCAGGCAAAAATTGGCTGTGCATCTTTTCAAATTCAACGGCCAATTCTGGGTAGGCGCTAGCCCATCGCTTATAGAGCGCATTCCATTCTTTTTCAGCTTCCGCATCTTTTTCCATTTTGTGCGCAAAAAACTGACGCACCGATTGGGAAACATAAAAATTCTCTTCTGGCATGCCGAGGGCCTTTTTCGTCGCCTCTACTTCTTCGGCACCCAGCGGTGAACCGTGGACTTTCGACGTGCCTGCTTTATGGGGAGATCCTTTGCCAATAATCGTGTGGAGAATGATGAGCGTTGGCTTCTCCTGCTTTTTTCGCAAGTCGCCAAACACGCGGGCCATCCCATCAAAATCGTACCCATCGAGTTCGAACACATCCCAACCATACGCCTTATAGCGCCCTTTCGTGTCCTCAGAAAAACACTCAGCAGTGGGGCCATCTAAGCACACATGATTCGAGTCGTAGATCAACACTAAGTTGTTCAAACGAAGGTGGCCGGCAAAACAGGACGCCTCGGAAGAAACCCCTTCCATGAAGCAGCCATCTCCTCCGATGCAATAAATTTTATTGTCGAAAATCGGATATTTGTCCCGATTGAATTTGGTGGCCAAAATTTTCATCCCCAGTGCAAGGCCCACCGCATTCCCAATCCCCTGACCTAAGGGTCCCGTGGTTGCCTCGACCCCATCGGTCAAGCCATACTCTGGGTGGCCGGGTGTCTTTGAATGGAGCTGGCGGAATCTCTTGATCTCATCCATCAATAAGTCGAAACCGGACAAATTCAGGCAAGAATAGAGCCACATGGAACCGTGGCCTGCCGAAAGCACCACTCGATCCCGATTCATCCAGCTCGAATGTTTCGGGTTGTGTCTCAATAAGACACCGTACATAAAGGCGCCTAGCTCTGCGCAGCCCATCGGCATACCGGGGTGGCCCGAATTGGCCTTCTGCACCGCCTCCATAGCCAATTGCCGAATGGTCATCGCCACTTTGCTCAGTATCTTCTTAAGATCTTCGTCCATATCCTTCCTTGAATTGAAAGGGATTATTTTCCAACGTCCTCCTTATTCCTGCAACAATTAATCGTTTTTGCACACAGAAGTAGGGACAGGATAAGCAAGATCGACGAAGCGTCGGCAGGATGCGCAGGATAAAATTTTAAATCTTGCCTATCCTGCCGGCGAAGCCGATCCTGTCTATCCTGTTCCTTTTTATGAATCGCCATTTGCTCAATTCGTTGACTTTTCGGGCGGGGATTCGCTAAATTGGAGGGCTACACTTCTAGGTTAATCATGCTCTCACAAGAAATTCGGCGCGCATTTCTAAAATACTTTAAGTCTCAAGGACATACGATTGTTCCCTCATCGCCTGTGGTACCGCATGATGACCCCACTCTCCTCTTCACGAATGCGGGGATGAACCAGTTTAAAGATGTTTTTTTAGGCAAGTCGAAGCGGGAATATAGCCGGGCCACTACCACTCAAAAGTGCATCCGAGTAGGCGGCAAACACAATGACTTGGACAACGTCGGCCACACCACGCGCCACCTCACCTTCTTCGAAATGCTCGGCAACTTTTCTTTTGGCGATTATTTCAAGAAAGAGGCCATCGGCTACGCATGGGACGTCGCCCTCCACGTATTTGGCTTTGACCCCGATCGGGTTTGGGCCACCGTCTACAAAGATGATGAGGAGGCGTTCGCCCTTTGGGAAAAACATTTGCCCACGAAACGAATTGTCCGGTTCGGCGAAAAGGAAAATTTTTGGGCGATGGGCGATACAGGCCCCTGCGGCCCTTGCTCTGAGTTGTTGTTCGATCGGGGATCGGCGATTAACGGAGCCAAAAGCCCACTCGATGACGCAACGGGCGAACGGTATCTAGAGTTTTGGAATTTGGTCTTCATGCAGTTTATGCGCGATGCCTCAGGCCGGATGGATCCATTGCCGAAAAAATCGATCGATACGGGCGCCGGCCTTGAACGGGTCGTTTCGCTCCGCATGGGCGTCGCCACCGTGTTTGAAACCGATGTGCTGAGGGGATTGATTGCCCAAGTGGAGCAAATCAGCGGCAAAAAATATGCAGGAAATGCAGTCCCCGCCTTCAATGTGATCGCCGATCACATCCGAAGCCTCTCGTTTGCGATTGCCGATGGCGTTCAACCCAGCAACACCGACCGGGGCTATGTGCTCCGAAAAATCTTGCGCAGAGCTGTTCGCTATGGTCGTACGCTCGGCCTGCAAAAACCGTTCCTCGCCGAGGTATTGCCTCGCCTCGTCTCTTCAATGGGAGAAGATTTCCCCGAAATCAAAGCGGCCGAGAACCGCATCGCCGAAATCCTCACGATCGAAGAAGAGGCGTTCATCCGCACATTGCTGCGTGGCGGCCAACTCTTGGGTCAGGTGATCGATCGATCGCAGAAAACGTCGAAGAAAATCTCGGGAGAAGACGCCTTTAAATTGAAAGACACCTACGGGTTCCCTCTCGAGGAGATTTTGTTGATCGCAAAAGATGAGGCGCTCACCGTCGACCTAAAACAATTCGAGGCGCTGGAAGAAGGGGCGAAAGAAAAATCGCGCAAGGCGCATAAGGGCGCCACGCAACAGTTCGGGGAGAATTTTTTCACCGACTTTACGAAAACTCACAAGCCATGCCAGTTCGTTGGTTATACCCATCTCGATTGTGAGGCTCGACTGATCGGCCTCGTGGTTGATGGAGTCTTTGTCGATGTGGTGAAAGAAGGACAAGAGGCGCTCTTGATTCTCGATAAAACCCCCTTCTACGCCGAAATGGGTGGACAAGTGGGCGACAGCGGAACGATCGGCAAAGGGTCCAATCTCTTCCAAGTACAAGAAACAACCGCTCCCTTCCCCGGAGTGATTGCCCACTTTGGGAAAATGGGATCGGGCCAGCTGCGCAAAAATGACCCAGTTCACGCGTCGATCGATCAAGAGCGGCGCCAAGCAATCCAAAATAATCACACCGCTACCCACCTGCTCCACTGGGCACTGCAAAAAATACTCGGCCCCCACATCAAGCAGGCCGGCTCACTCGTTGAAGAAAGTCGTCTCCGGTTCGATTTCAATCACCACAAAGCCGTCTCGTCTCAAGAGCTGCGCCAAATCGAAGATCTAGTGAATGAAAAGATCAGACAAAATGCTCCTGTCAAAGCCTATGAAATCAGCTACGACGAGGCGCAAAAACGGTCTGACATCAAGCAGTTTTTCGGTGAAAAATATGGCGAAAAAGTGCGGGTGATCGACATCGATTTTTCCAAAGAGCTCTGCGGAGGAACCCACACTTCACACGTGGGCACGATTGGCCTTTTTAAAATCGCCAAAGAATCGAGCATTGCCGCAGGGGTGCGCCGCATCGAAGCGGTCACGGGCAAATGGGCCGAAGCGTTCGTACAGCAAGAAGAAGATCTCCTCCAATCGATCGCCGCTCTCCTGAAATCAACTCCTGCCGCCACTCTCGAACGGCTTCAGCAGCTTCTAGATGAAAACAAAGCCTTTGCCGCCGAGTTTAAAGTGCACCGGAGAGAAAAACTCAAATCATTGGTGATCGAATGCATGGCCCTCAAAGAGCCGATCGGTAACTTCGATCTGATCGCGCAAGAAGTGGCCATCGACCCGGAAGACCTCAACACCTTTGCGGATGAGCTCGTCCAAAAACTGAAATCGGGTGTAGTCGCTCTCGGATTGAAAACGGGTGAACGGTGCCAGCTCGTCGTCGCCGTGAGTCCCGATCTCGTCCAAAAAAACATCCTCGCCTCCCATCTGATCAAAGAGGCCGCTCCCTTCATCCAAGGCGGAGGCGGAGGCAAACAATCGCTCGCGCAAGCCGGCGGAAAAAACCCGGCAGGACTTGCGAAAGCGCTTGATAAGATCCGCCATCTCATCCAGGCGAATGTTTAAACTAGAGCAGTCTCCCATCCTTAAAACTCTGCAAGAAACGATCCGAGACAACGGATCGATTTTTCTAGAAGAGCTCTGGGACGTGCCCAAAGCGATCATTGCCATGCTCGCCGTCCAGGCCACAGGCCGCTCCGTGCTTCTCCTCACAGGAGGGATGCGAGAAGACAATCTCTTCGACAACCTCGCCCAACTAGCCCCAGGCCTTGCCGTTGAATTCCCCGCTTGGGAAACGCTCCCCGGTGAAGAGATCCTCCCTAGCCCCGACATCATCGGCAAACGGATGGAGGCGCTCCACACCCTGCTACATAAAAAAAAGCCCTCAATCGTCCTTTGCCCGCTTCCCTCTTTTCTCCAAAAAATCGTTCCGAAAGAGCAGATCCGCTCCCTACTCACCACCTGGAAAAAGAAGCAGGCAGTCCCCTTCACCTCCATCCCAGAACTTCTCACCTCGTTGGGCTACCGGCGCACGGCCGTCGTCTCCGATAAAGGGGAATTTGCGATCCGCGGCGGCATCATCGATCTATTTCCCGTCGCCTCGAGCGATCCCTACCGGGTCGATTTTTTCGGCGATGAGATCGAAGAGATCCGCACATTTGATCCAGTCGGGCAAAAATCGATCCAAAAAGTGGACCGTCTCTTCCTCTGCCCTGCCAATGAAATGAAACTCTTGGCCCAAGCCAAACGGCTCATCTCGATTGCCGATTACCTCGGTGAAAAACCGCTCCTCTTTTGGGACGATCTCCTCGCCATTGAAGACACCTATGTGGCGCTTAAAAATATGCCGGCCGCCAAATCCCCCTTCTTCTATCCCCTCGAAGAATTGCTCCATCGTCTAAAAGATGAACAAAACATCTTTTGCGCCTCGCAAAAATTGGAAGATTTTTCCAAACACCATACCAAATCGAAAGAGCGGACTCGCCACGTGCAGTCGATTGAATTTGAGGCCCTCTCGCGCAATTTCCACGCACACCGGTTTTTCCATCCGTTCCGAACCATTGCCGACTACTTTGAAACGCCCGAAAACGGCGCTCTTCTCGACCACTTCCACCCTGAAAAAAATCTCCAACTCATCTTCCTCAACAGTACAGAGACCGAAGAGCAAGATCTAAAAAAGAAGATCCATGTCCCCGCCCAGTTTGAACGGGGATATCTCACCTCCGGCTTTGTCGTCACCGACATCCCCCTCGCCGTCATTCCCCAGGCTGAAATTTCCAAGCGAGTGCGCATCCGGCGTCAAAAATGGAGGAGCACCTACCACACTCCCGCTGCCGAGTTTCACCAACTCTCCCCCGGAGATCTCGTCGTCCATTTCCATAGCGGGATTGGCCGCTACCTCGGCATGGAAAAACAGATCAACCACCAAGGGCAAGAGACCGAATTTCTCACAATCGAATACGCCGAAAAAAGCAAACTCTTCGTCCCCCTTTCACAAGCCTACCTCGTCTCCCGTTACATCGGCGCCAAAGAAGAACCCCCTTCACTCAGTCAGCTCGGAGGCAAACGGTGGCAAACCGCTCGCACAGCAGCTCAATCTCAAATCGTCGGCTACGCAAGCGACCTCCTGCAAATGTACGCCGAACGGGCTGCGCATGGCGGCTTCCGCTACCCTCCCGATTCATCCCTCATGCAACAATTTGAACAAGACTTCCCCTACACAGAGACCCAAGATCAGCTCCTCGCCATCCAAGCCATCAAAGAAGACATGATCTCCGACAAAGCAATGGATCGGCTCATCTGCGGTGATGTGGGCTACGGCAAAACCGAAGTGGCAATGCGAGCCGCCTTCAAAGCCGTCGCAGATGGAGCCAAGCAGGTCGCCGTGCTCGTCCCCACCACGGTCCTCGCCATGCAACACTACGACAGCTTCATCCAGCGAATGAGCGGCTTTCCCATCCAAACCGAAGTCATCTCCCGCTTTCGCACACCCAAGCAGGTCAAAGAGACCCTAGAAAGAGTTAAGAAAGGCAAAGTCGACATCCTCATCGGCACCCATCGACTCCTCTCTGAAGATGTCCATTTCAAACAACTCGGCCTCATCATCATCGATGAAGAACAACGATTCGGTGTCCGGGCAAAAGAACACCTAAAAAAAATGAAAGTGGGCGTCGATTGCCTCACTCTCTCCGCGACCCCCATTCCCCGCACCCTCTACATGTCACTCATCAATGCGCGCGACATGTCGGTGATCAATACCCCTCCGCAAGACCGCCTTCCGATCAAAACCATCATCGCTGAAACTGACCCCGAACTCATCTCCAACGCTCTTCTTCGAGAACTCGCTCGCGGAGGCCAAGCCTTCTTCATCCACAATAGAGTCGAGTCGATCTACAACCGCGCCGAAGTGATCCAAAAACTCGTTCCCGCCGCCCGCATCGGCATCGTCCACGGCCAAATGTCCTCCGACGAAGTCGACCCCATTTTCCACCACTTCAAACAAGGCTCCATCGACCTCCTCTTTGCCACAACCATCATCGAAAACGGCATCGACATCCCCAATGCCAACACCATCCTCATCGACCGGGCCGACACCTATGGCCTCGCCGATCTTTACCAACTCCGAGGCCGCGTAGGTCGCTGGAATCGGGCAGCTTACGCCTACTTCCTCATCCCCAAACAAACCTCCCTTCCCGAACTCACCCGCAAACGGCTCAACGCCCTCGTTGAAGCAAGCGGCTACGGCGGCGGCATGAAAATCGCCATGCGCGACCTTGAAATCCGCGGCGCCGGCGACATCCTCGGCGTCCAACAATCGGGCCAAGTCTCAGCCATCGGCTTCCACCTCTATTGCAAGCTCCTCAAGCGGACCATCGATGCGCTCAAAAAGAAAAAAGCGATCAGCTTCGAAGAGACCAAACTCGAATTCACCTTCGACGCCCGCCTGCCTGACCACTATATCCCTGAAGTATCGCTCCGCATGGAGCTCTACTATCGGCTAGGCGAAGCCTCCACCTACTCTGAAATCGACGAAATCTTCTCTGAAATGAAAGACCGCTTCGGCGCTCCCCCACCCCCTGTTCTCTGGCTCTATCACATCACCCGTCTTCGCGCCTTTGCCACCGCCAACCAATTCACCCTACTCAAATTCAACAACCTCTCACTCCTTGCCGAACAACTCAAAGGCAAGCAGCTCGAAAAAAAGAACATCCTCCTGCCTAAAAAATTCCAATCGCCCCAAGAACTCGAAACCTACGTCACGGAGCAGCTGAAGAAGCAATTTGTGTGTGAAAAAGTGAATCTTTAATCTAAAGCCACAGGTTGTTGTTGAACGACTATTCGTTTAATCTCTTGCTCGATTAAGAAGTCTCTCCAAATTTTTTCGAATTTTAGATAGGCCTCTTGAATCGTGCACCGTCGTGCAGGGTCTACAACAACCATCTCTGAAACAAGTACTTTGATGTTTTGAGGTGCAACGGATTGCTTGATAAAGAAACTGGCCATCCATTGGCTGATGTTTTTATATACCTTCACAGGATTACCTTGGAATGCTTGCCAAGGGGCAAAACTTCTTTTTTTCTTCGGTGACTGTAGCATCAATAGAATCAGTCCCAATGCCCAAGAGTCCAATTTCTCAGGCTCTATCTTTTCGGATACATAACATTCTGGAGCCATCCATACATCGGTACCCCTCCCACCATAATTGTTTTTATCATCGAATGACTGAACCCAGTCTAAGTCTGTCAAACCCAAGCGATTTGATCCCTTACAATATTCACGGTGGGGATTTACCAAGATGTTATCAGGCTTGAAATCTCTATGTGCTTTCTTACACAGTGAAAGGGAAAGGCCTACACGAAATAGTTCCGCAGCGTAAAAAAATTGTTCCTCAGTAGTTAATTCATTATCTTTTAAAAAATCTAGCATGTCCATTTCATAGACTGGATGAAATGATACAACAGCATCTTTAATTTTTAGGACTGCAAAAGCTGGAATGATTCCGTCTTGCCCACAGAGAGATCGCATCGTATCTATCAGCTGTTCAGCCTCTTTTTCATTCGGCCGTCCGGCCTCCTTTTCGTTAGTAAGTTTTAGTCGTCTTATAACAACTTCTCGCGGGCCTTTTTCTGACTCTGGCAAAAGGCCATAGGACAACTCAGCAAATTGTCCCTGATTGGAGAGCTTTTTTTTCGTATCAAAAGCAATAAAGCCCGGGTAGTGCTTACCCCCCGCATAAACAGTCTGCGAAACAACTCCAGGTTTTCTCAGCTCCACACAAAGATCTTCTTCACGCTTTACCGCATCAACTGAAACATCTCGCTCATTTTCATAGAGAGACTCGGACAGTTTCTCTGGGCACAACGGTTGAAATAAATAGCTTTGCCCTATCGGATGACCATCCACTTTATTAGAAATTCCATTCGCCATTTTCCCACCATAATAGGCAGCCGTGCAGAATACCTTTTTGATCAAGTTTTTGCAAAGATTTTTTGAACTTTACAAAATTTTTTCTAAAAGGCAAACTCTGCCACTCAAATTTTTTATTTGCTCAAGGAGAATCTTTTATGGAAATAGACTGCATTAATTTTGATGACGACAATTTTTCAGTGGCCAATATCTTGGGTCAAAATCTCTCCGAGGAAGACCAGAAAACTAGAGAGATCGTCCAGACTCTTTTTACAACCTCCTCTACATCGACAGCACCTATCTTCGATACAGCTGCACAGGTGGCCATACTAGATCAGCTAGTCGGATCACTTTCTGATGAAGCCAAAGCCTATTACGATCGCATCAAAACTTATTTCCTATCCAATGTGGGAAAAGAGATGGATGAGGCGAAAAAATGGAGCCAGTTTTATGGTCTCCAATCGAAAGTCGGCGCCCTTGTTTATGTGGCGGAAAAACAGCCCGATTCCCTCTCCATGCTTCTCACCCAACACTCCCCTTCCGATGCCCTGCATGCAGCGATGAAAAAAGAGTTTCATACCTCTTTCGAAACGCTTAAAGCGCGAGCGAATGCGGCCATTGAAAATGGGGATCTGTTCTTGAGTCATGCCATTCCAGAAGAAATCGGCAATGCTTTGATTACGAGTGGAGGCCAGCTCAATCTTGGGATCATTCCCTCTTTAAAAACGACTTTTTTGCCAGGACCTATTTCGAATTGGGAACAAAGGACCCGCGATCTACTCGATCAAATGAACCCATCTTGGCAACCGGTGATCGATTCGATCGTGAAACCCTTAGATCCAGCAAGCCCCTCCAATACTCTCATCCAGATCGAACAAAGAGTATTTCCCGGTGCCACAATCACAGACATCCACGCGAAGAAAACGGCCCTTGGCGCCTTGCTTAGTCCACCCATTGCCTGTCGTGTGCATTGCGACACCACTGCTTGGCAAGCGAAAAAGCATCTAGAACAGCCCTTAGAAGCGCTTAAAAACTTCCAAGCGATTTTACAATTCGGCTATTTGACCCACTCGGTTGCCAATTCAACGCAGTATCTTTTCTATCTCGCAGAAAATCCAGAAGAAGTTCTACTCAAGTCGCTCTCCTTAACCAACTTGAAGGGACCCTTTTGGAAGTCTCCTAACATTATCTCCGGTTGTCTTGCGATGGGGATTGAAAGGCCAGATAAGCTAGCCTCTGCCGTGCTTCAGACTCTACCCAAAACGGCCGAGGACATTCTACGCGCCTATGCCGCATTGGTAAATCCCGCCAATGCCGAAGCTACCTTTGCTTTAGGGAAATATGGGTTTACTGAAGCGAACAATCGGTTACAGCTTGCGGTCATGAGTGCCTTCATGGCTCTTTCTGAAGTGAGAAGAGATGCTCCTATTCGCAAAAATCTCCTCCAATCCGTTCAGTCGGCCCTAGCAGGCCACTGGGCTGTCAGATCGGTCAGAGGACTCGTTGCAACTGAGATGAGCACTACTTTCCAGGACCTTCTCAATAATCGGATCCGTTTTGTCTATAATGCTACGATGAAAAATTTTGATCTCTACGAAATGGACCTGCAAAACCCATCTCAAATTGGGGACCCCATCCAAACTTCTGCCCAGTTTCAAGACTTTATCTCAAGAGTTGTGAGATTGACAGGAGACACCTTATTGCGAGGAACTCAAAACCAGCACAGGCAGAGAGCCATCCATGCAACCGTGATAGCGGTGGTCAATTTTGTAAACACAGATCAGTTTGCAAGCGGCTTTAGAGACTGAATCAGGGAGTTGAAGAATCGAGGGCTTGCCCGTTTAGATTGCGGTGGTAGGCCCCTTTGATTTTCTTCGCTTGCATCTCACGTGCCGATTGCAAAATACGGATCCCCTTCTCGACGTGGTCAGCCGTATATTTTTCGAAAATCAATTGGGCGCCCTCTTTCGTTTTGATCCCATCTTGATTGAGTGGCAGATCAGAAATTAACAACAGTGCACCAAGAGTGAATTTTCTTTTATAGCTGGCTGCGAAAAGAGTGGCGCACTCCATCTCAATGCCTTGCGCTTTTGTCACCTTCAACCGATTTTTAAACTCTTCGTTGAACTCCCAAAAACGCATATTCGTCGTATAGGTGATTCCGATGTGATAATTCGCTCGTTCTTTTTCCAACACTTCGGTGACTGCTTTCTGCATCAAAAAGTTAGCCAACGCCGGCACTTCGATCGGGAAATAAAAATCGGAGGTCCCTTCCCCCCGGATCGAGGCGACGGGAACCAGATAATCGCCCACCTGATAACGGCGGCGGAGCCCTCCACACATCCCCAGCAAGATGCTAGCCCGAATCGGCAGGAAAGAACAAATATCCACCACCAAGGCCGCTGCAGGAGAACCGATCTTAAAATCGAGGATGCTCACCTCCTCTTTTGGGCAGTGGGCTACTTTGAACATCGACCCCTCGTGGATCGGCACTTTCCGGCTCTGGGCAAAATACTCCACATACTTCGGGAAATTCGTAATGATTAAATTTGAATGAAACTGACTCGCCTCACACCCGGAATAGCGCTCCAAGGTCTGTCTAGCAATCTCAGCTTCGTGGGGATTTCTTTCCATATGAGACAGTTTACCTCAGGGTTGCCTTTAATGGAAAGTTGGCTCACACTAGCTCCTTGACGTTTCCGGTTTTGGATTCGTATATTTCTAACATTTAAAATTTGAGCGCTGCATGTCGGTTTCTACGAACGAACTAAAAGTTGGAATGAAGGTTGAGATTGAGAATCAACCTTATGTGGTGATCGCCAACGAGTTCGTCAAGCCGGGTAAAGGGCAAGCTTTCAACCGGATTAAAGTAAAAAATATGGTCAATGGCCGGGTTGTTGAGCAGACCTACAAATCGGGTGAAAAACTAGCCCTTGCTGACGTCGAAGAGGCCCAGATGCGCTTCCTCTATAAAGACCCCGAAGGGGCCACCTTCATGGATGAGAAGACCTATGATCAGACCACGATCGGCAATGACCTGCTCGCCAACCTCCACCAGTGGCTGATGGAAGAGATCACCTACCAGGTCATCTTTTATAAAGGCAATGCGATCGAGGTCATTCCTCCCACTTTCATGGAAATGACCATTGTCGACACCGCCCCCGGCGTCCGAGGAGACACCTCCGGCCGTGTGCTCAAACCAGCCGTCACCGAAACCGGCGCGAAAGTCGCCGTCCCCATCTTCATTGAGCAAGGGCAAAAAATCAAAGTCGACACCCGCACTTCAGAATATGTTTCACGCGCCAACGATTAAGAGACAATCTCTGAATTACCCATGGCTGTCTCCTGGATCTTGTCGCGATCTTTCGCCTGGTCTTTCGGCGCCTATGAGCCATTGGCATATGGTCGCCTCAAAGCCAAGCAAAATCTCATCGACAATCTCTCAGGAGCCAACAGATGTTTAATTCAGAAATTGTCTCTAAAGACCGAGCCGCCCTTCTGGCCAAAGCGCGTGCCTTCTTCCAAGAACGTTCCGTCTTGGAAGTAGACTGCTGCGCTCTCAGCCGCTTCGCAGCGATCGACTCCAATATCGACGTCATTCCAGTCCAAATCACCCCCACCCAAGTCGGCTACCTGCACACCTCTCCAGAATATGCCATGAAAAGGCTCCTCGCCTCCGGCTCAGGTGACATCTACTACCTCGGTCACGTCTATCGGCAAAGTGAAATCGGCCGTCTCCACAACCCCGAGTTCACCATGGCCGAGTGGTACCGTCTCGGCATCACCTTCGAACAAATGATGCAAGAAACCTGCGACTTTCTCTCCCTCTTCCTCGGCCCCCTCCCGACCCGCACCATCAGCTACCGAGAAGCCTTCGCCACCCACCTCAATCTTGACTACTCCTCTGCCCCCCTCTCCATCCTCCTCTCCATCGCCTCCCGCTATTCCCCCTCATCCGATGTCCACACCTGGCCTCGCGACGCTCTCATCCACTTCCTCCTCACCCATGCCATCGAGCCCTCCTTCAACCCCAACGAACTCACCCTTCTCATCGACTATCCGCCCCATGAAGCAGCCCTTGCTCGTCTCATCGAAAAAAATCATGAAATCGTCGCTGAACGTTTTGAAATTTACCACCAAGGCGTAGAACTCGCCAATGGCTACCATGAACTGCCCGACGCGCTTGAACAGCGGCGCCGATTTGAACAAGAAAACAGGCTCCGCCACCAGGCCAATAAGCCCACCTATGCGCTCGACGAAGCCTTTTTAAAAAGTCTCAGCACATTCCCCGACTGCTGCGGCGTCTCAGTCGGCTTTGACCGAGCCTTTATGCTCCGCCACCGCCGCCGCTCACTCCACGACATCCTCCCCTTCTCTTGGGGAATCACAAGCCTCTAACAGATTTTTCCACTTAAGATAGTGCTGCGCATCGGTTACGATGGCAGACTTTCCACTGGGGAGTTTAAACAGATGATAATTCCCTCCACTGATATTCATTCTTACATAGTTATCGTGAAGGTCATTGACATTTCCCGACGGAAGTAAATCTTCAAGGAGGGAGTTTCCCAAATCCCACCCCAGTCTATATGCATTATATTCGTTATTAACCCATCTCCGTTCTCGGAAAACAGGTATTGTATCTGAGGAATTCTGCAACGCTTTTTTAATAGCCTCTTTTTGAGCCCTCTGTGTTATGTACCGCTCCGGATTGTCATCTGATTCCTTATTTGGAGCCGAAAGTGTAGAGACGATTTGGAGATGATTTACGAGAACACAAGCTTACGGAGATTCGTAGCTTTTTGTATTCGCTGCAAAAAGTCAGATTCTTTTGATAAAATTCGAACGGTTTCCCTTTTTTCTTCCGAATCAATTTTTGTTATTTTATCGATAGCGGAATTGTTGATTCAAGCAAACATACTGAAGCTTTATAGATGAATGGCTTGATTAGATTAAATGATTTTGGGAATACGTAGCATGACATATGAATCTATCTCAATAAAGATTTTCGATGAGATTTGAGCTGCTTTTTCAGCAGATTTTTGAAATGAGGGAGGAGGCATACCCAGAGGGTAGACGACGAACTGAGTTCGAAAATGTGCCAAAAAACGCTCAAAGATCGCGAAATCAGATTTATTGAGATAGGTTCATTACTTCCACTTCTGGACGATGGGGACGACTCGCCCTTTGCTGAAGGCTTTGGAGGTGACTCGGAGGCCGATGGGGGCTTGGCGCCGTTTGTACTCGGCGAGGTGAATGCTTTTGATGATCTTTTGGATGAAGGGGAGCGGCTGGCCCCGCCGTTGGGCAATTTCTTGCGGCGTGAGAAACTCTTCGAGGTAATCTTCCAAGATGGGATCGAGCACCTCATAGGGAGGGAGAGTGTCTTGATCGGTTTGATTGGGCCGCAGCTCGGCAGAAGGAGGTTTGGAAAGGATCGAAGCGGGAATGATCTCTTGTTGCTGATTGAGCATGCGGGAGAGTTCATAGACCTGCATCTTGGTCACATCTTGGAGCACGCCAAGGCCTCCGGCCATGTCACCATAGAGCGTCGTGTAGCCCATCGCCATCTCGCTCTTGTTCCCTGTATTGAGAAGGAGAGACCCAAACTTATTGGAAAAAGCCATGAGAAGAGTGCCCCGTATGCGCGTTTGAAGATTTTCTTCTGTGGCATCGAAGGGCCGCCCGCCAAAATGGGGTTCTAGAATGTGAAGGCTCGCTTGAAACATCTCTTCAATCGGTACCTCTTTGAGTCCAATTCCTAAATTGTGGGCCAATTGTCGAGCATCTTGTAGGCTGGATGAAGTGGAGAAACGGGACGGAAGTGCCAGAGCGGACACTTGGCCGGCGCCGAGCGCATCTTTGGCGATGCAGGCTACAAGTGCCGAATCAATCCCGCCGGAAAGGCCCAAAATGGCTTTTGAAAAGCCCTGCTTGGTAAAATAGTCTCTCACGCCCAAAACCAGCGAGGCATACAGGCCCTGGATCCCATTTTCTGGCATGCGGCAGGGACATACATTGGCCGATAGATCGATGAGGAGATCTTCTTCCACAAATCCCTTCGCCAGCTGAATCAGCTCCCCTTTTTCATTCATGAATAGGCTGTGGCCATCAAAGATGAGCTGATCATTCGCTCCCACCTGATTGCACACGAGAATCGGCGCGCGGAGCGATTGGGCGCACTTTTCAAACACTGACCTGCGCACGTCGGTCCGCTTGTAATAGTAGGGCGAAGCAGAAAGATTCAGCAGCAAATTCAGTTCGGGCAGCTCTTCGATCGGATCGCGATGGTAATCGGAATAGCCCACGGCCCCCGCATGTTGCCATGCATCCTCGCAGATGGTCACGCCGATTTTCCAGCCCAGGTATTCAAATACCTTCTCTTCTTTCCCTGGCTCAAAATAGCGCCTTTCGTCGAAGACATCGTAGGTGGGCAAAAGGATCTTATCTTTAAATCCGACGAGCTGGCCATCGATAAAAATCGCCGCGCTATTGAACAGCGGCTTTTCTTTTTTAGTGGGGTTTTTCCGAGGGAGGCCGACGGCGACAAATAACCCTTTCGTTGCAGGGCCAATCTCCAGCAATTTTTTTTCGACCGCCTCGATAAAGCTCCGATCCAACAACAGGTCTTCCGGTGGATAGCCGCTCAGAGCCAATTCTGAAAAAAGGACGATATCGACCTTGTTTAGCCGCGCTCGATCGAGCGCTTGGAGGATCTTACGACCATTTCCCTCTAGATCGCCGATGGTAAAATTTAGCTGTGAAATTTGCGCCCGCATAAGCATTATTTTCCTACGGATCACTATAATAAGTCAAAGTTCAAACCCATTTTTCTACCACCGAGTACACCGAGAGCACAGAGGCGCAGGACCACCCCAAAAACGATGCGTTTTTAGGGACCCCGGCTGCCCTCGCGCTCCCCACTAAAACTACCTTACTTCTTCTCGGTGCTCTCGGTGTGCTCGGTGGTAAAATTAATAAGTTATGCAATGCAGCCGTTCTTGACAGTGCGTAGGGATTCGATTAAAATGGACCCCTTCCTGAGGACAACATGAAACAAAGCAATCTTTCCATTCATTCTGAAAATATTTTACCAATCATCAAAAAATGGCTCTATTCCGACAAAGATATTTTTTTGCGGGAACTGGTCTCCAATGCCTGCGACGCCATCAGCAAAGCCAGAGTTCTTCGTGACCAAGGGCAGTTGAGTGCTGAGGACGCCGAATGGAAAATCTCGATTGCAATCGATCAGGCGAAAAAAATGATCACCGTCTCCGATACAGGCATCGGAATGACGGCCGAAGAGGTGGAAAAGTATATTGCGCAAATCGCCTTTTCTGGAGCGGAAGAGTTTGTCAGCAAATATAAGTTGCAAAGCGAAAAAGATCCGATCATCGGCCACTTTGGACTGGGATTTTATTCGGCCTACATGGTCGCTATGAGGGTGGATATTGAAACGCGCTCGTATGTGCCTGAGGCGAAACCCGTATTCTGGACGTGCGATGGCACCTCGACCTACTCGATTGGTGACGGCTCCCGCACTGCAAGAGGGACAGAGATCCGACTTCACCTCGATGAAGAGAGTCTCGAATATTTGGAAGAGGCCAAGCTGCGCGAATTGCTCACGCGCCACTGCCGTTTTTTGCCATTCCCCATCGAACTCAATGGGAAGGCGATTGGGAATCAGCTACCCCTTTGGCTAAAAAATGGCTCTGAGTGCACCGAGACCGACTACCTCGCTTTTTACCGTTCTCTATTCCCCTCTGACCCCGACCCCATTTTCTGGATCCACCTCAATGTGGAATACCCTTTCCATCTCAAAGGGATCCTCTATTTCCCAAAAATTCAACGCCGATTCGATTCCCAAGAAAATGCAATTAAATTGTTCTGCAATCGGGTATTCGTGTCCGACAATTGCAAAGATATTCTTCCCGATTATCTCATGATGCTGCGCGGGGCAATCGACAGTCCCGATATTCCACTCAATGTTTCGAGGTCGTATCTGCAGGTGGATAAAAATGTGCGGCAGCTCAGCGCCCACATCTCCAAAAAGGTGTCTGACCGGCTCGCGACTCTGTATAAAACCGACCGAGAAAAATTCATCGATTGCTGGCCCGATGTGGAAATGTTGATGAAATTCGGTCTTTTACAAGATGAAAAGTTTTACGATCGGATCCAAGAGGCGCTGATTTGGAAAAATAGTGAAGGGGCTTGGACAACAGTGGCCGAATATATTGAGCGGCACCCCGGCGCCAAAGTCTTTTACGCCTCTGAGGATCGGGCAGGCCCCATCTTACAACTCTACAAAGAGAAAAAAATCGAGTTTCTCCATGCAAATCCCTACATCGATACGGCGGTAATCAGCTTTTTGGAGAACAAACTCTCTTGCAAATTTCAACGAGTCGATGGGGCACTTGACGAAACCATTCTCGACCCATCTCGCGAAAAAACTCTCCTCGATGCGCAAGGGAAAACTGAATCGGCCCACATCGCCGATTTCGTTCGCAAAACCCTCGCTCGCCCCGAAGTGGAGGTAGAGGCGAAAAGTTTTGCCTCTGATCAACTCCCCGGGATGGTTGTGCTCAATGAAGAAGAGCGGCGGCTGCGCGATTACATGGCGATGACTCAAGGGAAAACAATGCCCAATTTCCTCTCCAAAAAAACCTTCGTCGTCAACACCAATAGCAAACTGATCCAAGCCATGATGAAGCTCCAAACAAAACAGCCCGAGGCCGCTTCCGATCTCGCGCGCCACCTCTTCGATCTTTCGCTCTTTGCGCAAAAAGAGCTGGAGCCAGCCGAAGCCGAGCAAGTTTTGGCAAGACAAACCTCTATTTTGGAAAAACTGGCCTCTCTGATAACGTGAGGCAATGGGTCGCCTCCTACTCCTCCTTCTCGTCAGTTCTCTCTACTCTGCCGAGACGATCTATCTAAGTTGGTACGGCGATCCGACGACCACCATGACCATCCAGTGGCATGCGCCGGAAAATTCGAATGAACTCCAACTGCAAACCGCCGATGGAGCGTGGCACACCTTCGAAGCCAATCTCAATCCACTCACGGGCGAAGAGACCTTTGTCCACGCGGTCCAACTAGAACAGCTCGACCCTGACACCACCTACTCTTTTAAACTCGATGGCAAGACCTATTCTTTTTGGACGGCGCCCACAACGCTGGCAGCCCCTGTTCGGTTCTTGATCGGAGGAGATCTCTACGAATCCCCAAAACTATTTCGCAAAATGTGTCAGACTGCCGCTCAGCTCGATCCCCTCTTCGCCGTTCTCGGCGGCGATCTTGCCTATGCGATCAAAACGGGCCCCTTGCATTTTTCCAGCGCCGCTTCCAAGTGGCGCTCTTTCTTAGCCGACTGGTCTCGCCTGATGGTCGCAGAAAACAACCGTCTCATCCCCTTTCTCGTCGTATCGGGCAATCACGACATCGCGCCAGATGACTATAAACTCTTTTTCGAACTCTTTGCTTTCCCGGAAAAACAACTTTACCGGTCGGTCGATTTTGGATCTTATCTCTCTCTCACCCTTCTCGACACAGGCCATTTTCAACCGATTGATGGACGGCAAACCCTTTGGCTTGAGCAAACTCTCTCCGCCCATGCGCAAACTCCCTACCTCTTTGCCATTTACCACGTAGCCGCCTACCCCAGTTTCTACCCCTATCAAGGTAGGCAACCCACCCAAATTCGAACCCACTGGTGCCCCCTCTTCGATCGCTCCCAGATCAGCGCCGCTTTCGAGCACCATAACCACACCTTCAAAAAGACCTTCCGTCTCAAAGCCAATCAGATCAACCCCGATGGCACCCTCTACTTTGGCGATGGGTGCTGGGGAGCCCACCCCCGTAAAACTATCCCCATTCCCTACCTACAAGAGAGGGGCCGTAAAAACCATCTTTATCTCCTCGAATTAACTCCTAAGTCGGTCTCCGTCAGCGCCATAGGAATCACAGGAGACCTCCTCGATCAAACCACCTTATCTCCCCGAAATTAAAATATTCATTATTATATAATTTAATTAAAAATTAGTGTATAATAGTTGGAACTTTAATAGATAATTATTATGACAAACATTTCAGGATTTACATCCCCTCAAGGCTATGCGCAACAATTCCAGTTGCCATCCGAGCGTGCCTCAAAAATCGAGCCAATCATGCAGGCCGTTGCTCAAAGTTTGAACGCCCGCGGTTTGATGGATCCTACTGCAGAAAACATCGCGTTCGAATACGACCTATCTGGACAGCCCCAAGTGAGGCTCTCTCTTTTAAACGGCGAAGAACAAGTGATCCCCTCCAGCCAGCTCCTTCCAGAGGAAAAACAGGTCATACAAGCTATTTTGGGACCGCTGCCAGCTCCATTTATCTCACCTCAGCCAAAAATTCCCCGTCCTCAACAAGAGACTCGCCTACCCCAAAAGCAACCATTTCATCCGCAGTTTTCACCCCAAGATCCTAAACCAGTCTTTCCATGCATGCCGAAACCAGCCTTTTCGGACATGCAGCAGCAAGCTTTTCCACAGAAGCCAGCACGCACACCATTTTTCCCTCCTATGCCAGCGCACCACCCACCGCAGCCCCAATCAGACGCTGCAATCCGAATGCTCGCAGAAAGGGTCTCCTCTCTTGAGCGGCTCATCCAAGCCCAAATCATATCGCAAGAGCGGATCCAAGAACGGCACATCCAATTGCTTGAACGGACGTACAACCGAAATGCACAACAACACGAGTCACAAACGGCAGCACTAGATCGAGCAAATCAACGAATGCTTGACCTTGCTCTTAAACAATCTTCTACTCCTCAAAAATCCTCTCCCGAATTTGTCTTGCTTGCGGAAACATTACATGCGTCCCTAAAAGACTTCCATCAAATGATGGATCATCAGAGCCGCGCACAACATGAACTGCAGCTGCAGATTGGTGAATCGTTGAGAAGACCTCCTCAGGACAATACGAAAATATATTTTGAGTCTTTCGAACGAATGTCTGGCCAGCAAGTAAAAGCTTTTACAGACACTTCGGGCCAACTGGTCCAGCAAAACCAGAAGATTCTAGAATTGCTTCAAAGGCCAATCGAGCAGCAGGCAAGATTCTTTGCAGATGTGCAAAAACAAACTGCGCCTACGGTTGTCCAAACTGGACAAGACAATACTATAATGAGAGACATGCTCCAGCAGCAGACCCACTCGCAAAGAATAATGGCAGATCTCTTGAACCAATCATTGATATTGGCGCAGGAAAACCAAAAAAGGTCTCAAGAAACGATCCAGCGTGCACTTGAATTACACTCTCGAATATTAGAACAAATGAATAGCTGCTTTTGCTCACTCGCTCATCGCCAAGTCAGCGTCATCTCGAAGCAGACAACTCAACAGGCCCTTTTTGCAGAAAAGGCCCCTCAAGCTGCTCCTTTGCCCCCGCAAAACCAAAGTCTTTCTAATCCGGAGAAAAAATCTGTTGAAGAAAACCTTCCTCAAGCAGCTTTCCCTCCCTTACAAGATAACTCGCTCTATCAAAATCGAATTGGAGAGCTAGAAGAAGAATTCGCTCAAAAGGCTGAAAAAATAGAAAACTTTCAAGCACTCCTTAAAAAAGCCTTCTCAATACATAAAAAAGAACAGGCTGCATCGAAATCTTTGATCGCGAAACTTCAACGGTCTCCTTCGCTAGCGCAAAGCGCTCCAGCTGCTGTGTCCAGCCAGACTTATCTGCAGGAGCAACTCGCGTTAAAAGAAGAACTAGTCGAGCACATGAGGAAAAAAAACGTGCAACTCCTTACAAAAATCCAGGAAAAACAGTCCGAGCTAGATCGGATATGGTCGGTCACTAACGAACGAATCCACTCCTACAGCCAGACCGCAAAGTTTTACGAAGATTCATCTGCCCAACGGCTCACAGAACTATTAGAAAAATCACGAAAATAATTAACTTTCCACGACCACTTCTGCGCTAGAAGGCTGTACATCGGTGATGGCAGCTTTCAGCACTTCGATCTTGGAACCGTCGATCATCTTGAGCACAACAGTGTGATCGGTGATCCGGTCAATGGTCCCAATGATTGCCATCGCCGTCACTTTATCCCCTTTCTTCAGTGTGCTGCGCATCGCTTCTGCCGATTTGCGCCTCTTTTGCTCAGGTCTCCAGAGAATAAAATAGAAGAAGATCAACGCTACGCCAATCATGATGAGCGTTTGGATCATGCCCCCTTGAGGGCTCGGCGCCGCTTCTTGTGCAAAAAGGGCCGCGCTGGGAAGAAGAAAAAAGATTTTTTTCATAGATCTACCTTATGTAAATGCCTCCAAGCATGCCTGAAAAAGGCTTATCTGACAAGAAGTGCAATATTTTCTATGTGGTAGGTATGAGGGAATTGATCCACAGGCTGAAGAGTTTCAAGACGGTATCCGAAACGGAGCAATTCTTGGACGTTTTCCGCCTGAGTGGTGGGGTTACAGGAGATGTAGAGGACCGCGCGAGGAGATAAGGTTTTGAGATGGTGGATGGCGAGTGGGTCGAGGCCAGCGCGGGGAGGATCGACGATCACCACATCGGGCTTTTGGAAACCTGGCTGAGCCAGAAGACGGGTGAGGATTTTGCCTGTATCCCCTTGCTGAAAGGTGCAGTTGGAGAGGCCATTTCGTTTCACATTTTCTTCTGCATCAAGAACCGCTTCGGGACTGATTTCGATTCCGATGACCTGTTTTGCAAAACGGGAAGCAGCCATTCCCAAAGCTCCTGTGCCGCAATAAAGATCATAGACAATCTGAGGCTCGAGCGGACGGAGGAGATTCATCGCTGCATCGTAGAGTTTTTCCGCCTGAAGAGTATTGGGCTGGAAAAAAGAGGAGGGGCTGATTTTAAAAGAGAGGGTCCCTTGCGCAAGGTGGAGCTCCTCGATGATGTGGTCAGGGCCAGCCAGGTGCATTTCATAGAAGTGGGTGGGAGTCCCTTTTTTGGTCTGATGGATCCGGAGGAAGAGACTGATCGGTTCTTGCAGTCCATTTTGCACGGCGGCAATCAGTCGATCGAGCTGCTCTCGAGTGGGAGCGTAGGCCGGGTTGCCCGACATATTGAGGATTGCCATTTTTTGGCCCGTTCGGATCGCTTCGCGAAGAGTAAGATAACGAAGGGTCCCCTCATCGCGAGGCGCACCGTAGGCTTTGAGTCCCGATTCTTCCCACCAGGTGCGGACGTTATTCACCACTTGGATAAACCAGGTGTTGGCGAGGTGGCACTCTTCAATATTAAACACATAGGGTTCGGCTTGCGCGATCATGAGGCCGAGATAGCGAGTGCCGGCTCGATTCTCAGAAAAGGTAAATTCCATTTTATTGCGGTAGCCGAAGATCTTTTCCGCGGGAATGATCGGGTGGACCGGCCACCCATTTTTAAATGCCCGTTTGACCCGCTCCTGTTTCTCGTGGAGCTGTGCCTCGTAGCGCATCTGTTGCCAGCAACAGCCCCCGCACACGCGAGCATGCTTGCATCGAGCTTCGGTGCGATTGGAAGAGGGTTGGAGAACCTCAAGAAGCCTCCCTTTGCGCACACCTCTCATTTTCTTGCGCATTTCGACTACGACCGTATCACCCGGCAAAGTATGGGCCGTCTCCACTTCCAGAGGAGGGAGCGGCGCAGGGCGATTCCAACGTGCAACGCCATACCCTTTTAAGGAAAATTCTTGAATCTGTAATTGAGCTGTTTCCGGATCCATGCCGGATAGGATAAGCGATTACCGCTTTCTGCGCTTGGCTTTTTTGTGGGGTTTTTTCTTGAATTTACCCGACTTTTCGGCCTTGATCGATTCCTTGCGGAAGAGTTTGGCTACCTTTTCAAGCCGGATGGTTCCTGTGCGGACCCGTTGGGCTGCTGCTTTGTTACCCCGGATGACCTTGGTCATGTCTCTGGACAGCGTCGCCAGTAGGTGATTTAAGTGGTTGATTGTTTCAGTCAAAGACATACCCTGCCCCCTGTCTTGGACATAGATTGTTAAAATTTATTCCGCAATCTTTTTTCCACTTGTCGAATCGGGAGCTAGTTGCTATAGGAGACCTATGGGCCGGTGGATCTCTCAGGTAGGGGTATTCTTGTTTTTGAGCGGAAAGCTCTATTCGTTTGCCATCGGCAATCCAGCACAACCAGCTCTTTTAACCGATGGAGTCATCCATGGCCCAACCAAAACCTGGGCCTTTCGGGTTGCCTATTTCGACGATTACGTCTATGCCCAACATGTAAAAAATGAATTTAATTTCGGTTCGGTCGGAGATAAACCTCCCGTCGTCACCCTTTCTACCGATGCGGCCCAAATCACCCTCAACATCCGCAAGTGGATCGATCTCTATGGCATTGTGGGAAGCGCTAAGCTGCAACTCGACCAAGAAATCTACACCCGCCGCGAATTGGCCTGGGGCCTTGGCCTCAAACTCATGATCTACAGGGTGGGAAATCTCCGTTTTGGATGCGATGTGAAATATTTCCAAACCAATCAAAAACCCCTTTACCTCGTCTCATCGGGGCTTCCGCTCGATGTGATCACCAACTGGTATCTCCGTTATAAAGAGACCCAAGCAGCGCTTGGCCTCTCCTACAAAGCGGGCTTTATCTGCCCCTACATCAATGCAAGCTATATCGTCACGAAAATCGAGCCACAACCCTTCTCATTTCTGGTCAACGTGCCTGGTTCTCCCGACCCGATGGATGCGTTTGTCCACTCGCTCGATGGGAATCGCCGCTGGGGCATGGCGGTCGGCGCCACCCTTCTCGCAGGCGCAAAAGGGACCTTCGCCGTTGAATCCCGCTTTTTCAATCAAAATGGACTCAACGCCAGCTTAGAAGTTCGGTTCTAGGGTATGTCGTCATTCGAGTCTCTGGGAGATCTTTGATGGATTTTTCTGCAGATTTTCATGCACACCCGCAGGACATAGTTGGGAAGAAACTAGGCCAAGGGCGGCCCTGAAAAGCTGCTTTACTCAACAATGCCTCCCGAATCGATTTCCCAATCGAATGGATACAGATATACAGCTCATATCTCCCTCGTGAACGTGCCCGTGTGCGTGCCCGTGCCCTAAATTTTTACCACCGAGCACACCGAGAGCACCGAGAAGAAATATGCGGACAAAAAAAAGACCCTGTCGGATTGCTCCGACAGAGTCGTGAATAAAAAACCTGG
>Ga0334722_10000750_pt1 | contig 45093 bp, 42 predicted proteins | sample C3_bottom_MG_FD_207210 | JGI IMG/M metagenome (GOLD analysis project Ga0334722, IMG submission 207210) | Sediment microbial communities from Yellowstone Lake, YNP, Wyoming, USA - C3_bottom | ecosystem: Environmental > Aquatic > Freshwater > Lake > Sediment | place: USA: Wyoming | collected...
CGAAGAGATCCAGCGGATGCACCTGATGATCTAGTGCACCGCCAGGTCGTTTGCGGCTTCCTCAGGAACCCGCTCAGCGCGATCGCGGCGCCGGCGAACGCGGCGGCCATGTTGGTGGTTTCCTCCGGACCACGACTCGCTCTTTTTTGGATGGAAAGCCGGAGGCGCCCGTTTCGCCGCACCCGGACGTCGTCCGGTTGAGATTCGTTGCGGCCGGCGCCATGCCTAACGCGGATTCTTCCCCGTGCTCCCCCCATCGGTCCGCGGTGACCCTGTACCCGACCTGGGAAAACGGGACGCCCGTTCGAGGAAACCGCGGACCTCCTGGTCGGTGACCTGGGTAAATGCCTCGTACATCGTCCCGACCGCATAAAACGGCTCCGGCACGGCCAGAACCACCATCTCGTCCGCTTCCCGCTCGAAGGATGCCACTGTTTCGGCGGGCGCACCGGGCACGGCGACGACGCTGCGCGCGGCCCCCAGTGCACGGGCGGCATGGACGGCTGCCCGCATCGTGGCGCCGGTCGCCAGGCCGTCGTCGACGAGAATGACGGTGCGGCCGCGCAGGTCGGGCGGCGGCCGCTCCCCGCGGTATGCCCGCTCCCGCCTCTCCAACTCCCGTTGTTCCCTCGCTGCGACGGCCGCGATCTCCTCGGGGGTGATTCCAATGGACCGAACAATATGGGCGTTCATCACCCGTATCCCCCCCGAGGCGATCGCCCCCATCGCCAGCTCCTCCTGACCGGGCACGCCGAGTTTCCGGACGAGAAGCAGGTCCATGGGGGCGCCGATCGCCCTGGCGACCTCGTAGGCCACGGCGACTCCGCCGCGGGGGAGCCCCAGGACGATCACGTCCTCGCGGCCCGCGTAGTGCACAAGAGCCACGGCCAGCCGTTTCCCGGCATCGCTGCGGTCGGTGAAAAAATTCATGGCGCCCCCGTCTGATTATGAGATGTGGGCTCGGGGCATTTTGTCCCCGGCGGAGCGCCCCCTACGATCATCGCGAGTGCGGAAACGTCCCTGCTGTCGGCGGCATCAGGAGTATGAGGAGGCCGGATGAAACTGCTCTTCGTCGGCGACGTGATGCTCGGCAGGCTGGCGAACCGGGCGCTGAAGGTGATGCCGGCGGAGTACCCCTGGGGGAACACGCTTGACGTCTTCCGGAGCGCGGATGCACGGTTCTGCAACCTCGAGTGCGCGATTTCCGACCGGGGCGCCCGCTGGTCGCCCGCGACGAAAGCGTTCCATTTCCGCTCGGACGCCAAGAACGTAGAGGTCCTGAAGCGCGCGGGAATCGATGCGGTCTCCCTGGCCAACAATCACATTTTCGACTTCGATGAGACGGCGCTGAGAGACACGCTCGACATCCTGGACCGGAACCGCATCCATCACGCCGGCGCAGGCTGCGATGCCGCCGAAGCCGAGGCCCCCGCGGCCTTCCGGATCGGGGACAAGACGGCCGCCTTCTTCGCCTTCACCGACAACGAACCCGGCTGGAAGGCGGCTGAAGGAAAGCCGGGGATCCATTACCTGCCGGCGGACCCTGAGGATCGCGACGTGAAGCGGTTCCGCCGCCTCGTAGAGCAGGCCAGGGAAAAGAAGGACCTGGTCGTCGTGTCGGCCCATTGGGGACCGAACTGGGGACGCGAGGTGCCGGAGGAACACGCCGCCCTCGCCCACTGTCTTGTGGACTCGGGAGCAGATGTCGTCTTTGGCCACTCGGCGCACGTCTTCCGCGCCGTCGAGATCTATAGGGACCGCCCGATCCTCTATTCGACAGGCGATTTCATGGATGACTACGCGGTGGACCCGATCGAGCGCAACGACGAATCATTCCTGTTTCTCGTTGAACTCGGAGAAGAAGGGGAAACGCGGGTTGCTCTCTATCCCACCACGATCCGGGAGTTCCAGGCCAACCTGGCCGAAGGGGAGAGGGCGCGGTCCATCGCCGAAAAGATGCAAAACCTCTGCTGTTCCTGGAACACCGCTTCCTTCTGGCGCCCGGGAGAGCAGCGACTTACGCTTTCGGGAACCGGAACGGGAGCGGGAACGGGAACGGGAGAAACGCCAAAGGAGTCTTATCGATAATAGTTCGACCCGAGGAACCAGGATAGGAATTTCCTCGAGCCTGCGGAAGCGGTACGTCCTCTATCGCTTGTGTTCACGCTCCTCCCGGCGTGGCCACCGCGACCGCATGGGCCCCATGGGGCGCCTAGTCATCCCCGGGAGTCGCACTTTGTATATCCTGCCATCCAACGGGCCGAATGTACGGGCTTCACACCGCTCGCCGCGGCGGCGATCCCCCGATGCGTGTTCGAGTAGGCGCCGTAGTAGTGGATGAGACGGGTCCCCCGCTCCGGGATGCGCGACGTCCGGGAATAATAACCGGAGGACCGGGTCCGGCAAGCGTTAAGCTGCCCAATAGGGGGCACGGATTTCCAGGTACGCCTCGTGCGCCGCGGCCGCAGCCTGCGCGACGGCCGTGATGATCATCTTCAGCGGGGAGGAAACGTCCCCGGCTGCGAGGATGCGCGCGGCGCTCGTTTTCTGCCACGCGTCCGTTACAACCTGACCCTTCGAGTCCATCCGAAGACCGAGACTCCGGAACAGTATGGTGTTCGGCACTCTCCCCGCGGCGATGATCACCGCATCCGCGGGAACATCGAAGATCCGACCGTCCGCCAGGTCTTTCATGCGCACACCTTCCACGCGCGCGGAGCCAAGGATCTCCTCCGCCGCCGTGCCGAGGAGAATGCCCAGGTTCCGCGCCTCCGCCACCGCCCCGGGAAGCCCGAACTGACTGCGCAACCCGGCTTGGCGGTGCACCAGCGTGACCCTGTCCGCTATCCCGACAAGCCGCTGGACATGCGAAACCGCGGTGTCTCCACCGCCGACGACAACGACACGCATACCACGGAACAGCGAAGGATCCGGAATCATGTAGTGAACGCCTCCGTGCGCGGCGAACTCCCGCTCCCCACGGATATTCGCCTCCGCCGCGGTGCTCCCGCAGGCCAGGATGACAACCTTTCCAGTCGCTTCGACGTCCCTGGCGCGGATCTTCCCCTCCAGGTCGATCTCCTCCACCGGGCATTCGATCAGGTCCGCCCCCGCCTCGCGCGCCCCGTCTATGAGGAACCCGGCCAGATCCTTGGCCAATATCCCCTTGGGGGCTCCCGGGTAGTTGTCGATCCGCTTGTCCGGGCAGCAACGCGTGAGGATGCCGCCCCAGCAGTCCCCTTCGAACACTGCGGTCCTAAGGAATTTCCTCCCGCAGAACGCGGCGGCGGAGAGCCCCGCAGGGCCTCCCCCCACAACGACAACGTCGAACATTTCCATGCGGCGCCTTCTCTTTCCCAGCACTTCTCCTATTGATTGTAGTCCAGAAGGGGAGAGGGAATCGCGCCGCCGGCAAGAGGTCAGGAGGTTGAAGGTTCGAATCTTTCATGGCCCCCAGGAAAAACAAGGGGTCTACGGCTTCTGCTGTTGGACCCGTTTCCAGACTACGGTTCGCAATAGAAGAGGGAGGCGGGCCGTCAGGCCGTTTGCGGTTTTCGCAAAAACCCGCTCAGCGCGATCGCGGCGCCGGCGAACGCGGCGGCCATGTAGAAGGAGCCGGAAAAGGAGCCGGTCCGTTCCGCGAGCACCCCGGCGACCGCCGGACCCGAGATCTGCCCCAGCCCGAAAATGAACGTGACGAAGCCGATGGCCGCCGCGGACTTTTTCGGCCCGACGTAATCGCCGATGGCCGCCGCCATGATCGACGGGATGCTCCACGCCACGATGCCGTAAAACACGATCGACAGGTAAAGGAACATCCCGGGCAGTTTCGTGGCGATGAGAAGGTAGGAGACCGCCTGCAGGGAAAAGACGATCATCAGCCCCGCCTTCCGGCCGATCCGGTCCGACAGCGTCCCGAAGACGGGCCCCGAGAAGAGGCTCAGGAACCCGACCCACATCCAGAAATTTCCCGCCAGGCTCTCCGAGAACCCCCTCTCCCGGACAAGCGTCGTGACGATGAAGGTGGCGTAGATCACGTAGGTGTAGCCGAACAGGAAGTAGATCGCGCCGAGATAGTAGATGATCCCCTTCCGGTAGATGTTCATCCCGGCCATCGAAGGGACGGGGTCGACGGGGGGCGCGGTTTCGTCGGCGCCGACGGGGGCAAGGCCTTTATCCTCCGGACCGTCCCGGAGCATGGCGACGGCGGCGAAGGCGATCAGCATCACGAGGCCGCTGAGGAGGAGCCAGCTGGTGCGCCACCCCTCGGGGCCGATCCACCGGTTGAGGTACGGGATCAGGCGGCCGGCGATCATGATGGCGAACCCGCTTCCGATCACGATGAAGCCGGCGGCGCGCCCGCGCTTGCCGCTCGAAAACCAGGCGGCGACCAGGCCCATTACCGGGACGTTGGTGGCGCCGCTCCCGATGCCGGTGATCATGTAGAGGAGGAGGACCGACAGGAAACCGGTCGCCCTGCTCACCAGGGACATGGAGATGGCGACCGTCAGCAGCGCGAGGAAGATGAGCCTGCGCGACCCGATCCGGCCCGCCCAGTGCGCGCTGACGAGGACCGAGGCGAGATACCCGAGGAAATTGGCCGTGCTGATGAACCCCATCTGGGAGTACGACAGGTGGAGCGTCGCGGCCATCGAGGGGAGGAGCATCCCGAGCGCGAAGCGGCCGAAGCCCAGGCACGCAAGGATGCAGAGCATCCCCGCGAAGACGATCACCCATCCGTAATGAAACGATGGTTTTATTGCGGCATTTTTCGGCATACGGGAAAACATACCATTGTTTGAATCGGAATGGAAACGCAGAGTGGCGGAGAATTCCGCCGGGTTCCTGCTATCTCCCCAATATCATTCATAAAACATTGTTCCAATCTTATGTTGACAGATAATAGGCATTGCAGTACCTTTTTACGAAATACTCCGGCGGCCGGTTCGGGTGCATGGGCCGCTGGAGTTCGGAAGGGGATCCCCGGAAGGATGTGCCGATTTTCATCCCCCGTTTTTCTTGGAGGGAGCGGATTCCCCTGTTATGATGGGGCGATTACGGGAAGAGAATGCGGGTATCCCCCGGCTGTTCCACGAATGCCGGGAGCGCAATGGCGGTGTCGAAAGGGCGTAAAAACCGAGAGGAGGGGGGAAAATGAGGGGAAAGCGGATGTCGACGAATGGAACGGTACCGGGGATCGTGATCGCGGCCTTGCTGGCGATCCTGCTGTTCGGCGCGGTCGCCCAGGCGGCGGAACCGATCAAGATCGGCGCGATCTTGTCGGTGACCGGCCCGGCGTCGTTCCTCGGGGCGCCCGAGGCGAAGACGCTCGAGATGCTCGTCGCGGAGACGAATAAAAAGGGCGGCATCATGGGGAGGCCCGTCCAGCTGATCGTCAAGGATTCCAGCGCCAGCCCGGAGAAGGCCATTTCGTTCGCCAAGCAGCTGATCGAGGAAGAGAAGGTGTTCGCCATCATCGGCCCCTCGACCAGCGGCGAGACGATGAAGATCAAGGGCATCGCCGAGGCGGGGAAGACGATCCTCATGTCCTGCGCGGCGGCCGACGCGATCGTCGACCCCGTGGCGAAGTACGTGTTCAAGACGCCCCAGAAGGACAGTGACGTGATCCTCAGGATCTTCCAGGAGATGAAGAAGATGAAGATCTCCAGGATCGGCGTCCTTTCGAGCAACACCGGGTTCGGGGGCTCGGGGAAGGGGCAGCTCGAGAAGCTCGCACCGCAGCACGGCATCACGATCGTCGCCAACGAGGTGTACGACAAGGCCGCCAGCGACCTGACGGCCGAGGTGACCAAGATCAAGGCCGCCAACGTCCAGGCGATCGTGAACTGGTCGATCGAGCCGGCGCAGGCGATCGTGATCAAGAACGCGCGCCAGATCGGCCTCACGGTCCCCATCTTCCAGAGCCACGGCTTCGGGAACATCGAGTACGTCAAGGCCGCCGGCGCGGCGGCCGAAGGGGTCCTGTTCCCGGCCGGTCGGCTCCTGGTCGCCGACGCGCTCCCGAAGAGCCACCCCCAGAAGGCGCTCCTCGTCAAGTACGCGAAAGATTACGAGTCCAAGTACAAGGAGACGCCGAGCACCTTCGGCGGCCACGCCTACGACGCCTACATCATCCTCCTGAAGGCGATCGAGCAGGCGAAGAGCACCGACCCGGAGGCGGTCCGGACCGCCATCGAGCACCTCAAGGGCTTCGTCGGGACGGCCGGCATCTTCAACTTCTCCCCGACGGACCATAGCGGCCTCGGCATCGACGCCGTCGAGATGCTGACCGTGAAGAAGGGGAAGTTCGCCATCCACTGAGCGGGAATCCTCGGAAATCCCTGGGGACGCGATCGGGAGCACGCGCGTCGGGCGTGTGCTCCCGATCGTTTGATGAAAGGACACGGACCTGGAATTCTTTTTTCAGTATCTGGTCGCGGGGATCACGTACGGGACGATCTACGCGATCGTCGCGATCGGGTTCAACATCATCTACAACACGACCGGGATCATCAACTTCGCGCAGGGCGAGTTCGTCATGCTCGGCGGCATGACCGCCGTCACGCTGAACCGGTTCCTGCCCCTGCCGCTGGCCATCCTGGCCGCGGTCGTCATCACGATGATCGTCGGCGCGATCATCGAGATCGTCTTCATCCGCTGGCTCCACAAGCCCTCGGTGCTGAGGATGGTGATCATCACCATCGGCATATCGATCCTGATCCGGGAGACCGCATTGCACATCTGGGGAGAAAGCGTCAAGGCGCTCCCCTATTTCACCGGTTCGTCGGTATCCTCCATCAACCTGGGCGGGGTGTATATTTCGTCCCAGATCCTTTGGGTCGTCGGCATCGGCGCCCTCGTGGTCGCGGCCCTGGCCGCGTTCTTCACCATGACGATGCTGGGACGGCAAATGCGCGCCTGCGCGGCGAACCGCGACGCCGCCCGCCTCTGCGGCATCGACACGGGAAACATGGTCACCCTTTCGTTCATGCTCAGCGCCGCGATCGGCGCCGTCGGCGGCTGCGTCGTCTGCCCGATCACCTACGTGCAATACGACAGCGGGACGCCGCTCGCCATCAAGGGCTTCACCGTCGCCATCCTCGGGGGACTCGGAAACAGCACGGCCGCGGTCGGGGCCGGCATGATCCTCGGGATCCTCGAGTCCTTCAGCATCTGGGTCCTGCCCACCGCGTACAAGGAGGCCATCTCGATCGCCATCCTGCTCGCCATCCTGTTCGTCAAGCCGAGCGGCATCTTCGGCAGCGCCGAGGCCGCCCGGCTCAAGGAGTTCTGATGGCGCGGAGATACCTCGCCGTGGCCGCCTTCGCCGGCCTCATCGTCGCGATCCAGCTGGCGACCCTCATCACCGGCACCGCCTACCACCTCACCCAGCTGACCATGACCGCGTACTATTCGCTGATCATCGTCGGCCTCTGCATGCTCATCGGATACGCGGGGCAGATCTCGCTCGGCCACGCCGGGTTCTTCGCCATCGGCGGATACATGGCGGCGTTCCTGACGACCTGCAACCTGAAACCGCACCCGGGGGTCTTCGTCTCCCTGCTGGAGAAATCGGGGGCGCTGGTCTCCCGCCCCGACGCCTACGGGGGCAGCCTCCTGACGGTTCACCCGTGGCTGGCCTGCGCAGCCGCGATCCTCCTGACGGTCGTCGTCGCGTACCTCGTGGGAGGGCCGGTCCTGAAGCTCAAAGGCCACTACCTGGCCATGGCGACTCTCGGCATCGGAATCATCATTTACCGCATCGCCCTGGGAACCGAATTTCTCGGTGCGGCCGACGGGATCTCCGACGTCCCCGGGTTCCCCCTGCCGGCGGGGCTGGCCATCACCGGCGACGCTTCCTCGCGGATCTCCAACTATTACCTGGCATGGGGGCTGGTGATCCTCGGAATGGTGCTCCTGCTGAACCTGATCCATTCCCGGGTCGGGAGGGCCCTCGCGGCGGTGCACGGCGCCGAGGATGCGGCGGGAGCGATGGGAATCCCGACGGCCCGCTACAAGTTGAACATGTTCGTGTTGAGCGCGGTGTTCGCCGCCCTGGCCGGGGTCCTTCTCACCCATTACAACGGCGGCATCGGCCCGTCCGAGGCATCGGTCATGAAGTCGGTGCGGTACGTCGCGATCGTCGCGATCGGGGGGATGGCGAACCTGTGGGGCGCCCTGACAATGAGCCTCGTCCTGAACTACCTGTCGCTCCGCGGTTATTTCGGGACCTACGACGACACCGTCTTCGGCGTCATCCTCATCCTGATCATGCTGTTCGCGCCCGACGGGCTGCTTCGTCGCCATCTCTTCTCCGACCTGAAACGGATGATGTCCCGGAATCCCGCCGAAGAGGAGGCGCCGTGACGCTTCTTTCGGTCCGGGGGGTCAGCAAGCGGTTCGGCGGCCTCCAGGCCGTCAACGACCTCTCCTTCGATGTCGCCACGGGATCGATCAAGGCGCTGATCGGCCCGAACGGCGCGGGGAAGACGACGATCTTCAACCTGATCTCCGGATTCCTTCATCCCGATTGCGGCGAGATCGTTTTCAGGGGGTCGGAGATCCACGCCATGTCGTCCTGCGAGGTCGCCGTCCGCGGCATGGTGCGGACGTTCCAGCATATCCGGCTCTTCCCGAAGATGACGGTCCTTGAAAACATCATGGTCGGCCGCCACGTGCACAGCCGGGCGGGATTCCTCGCCGGGATGCTGAACCTGCCGTTCACGTGGGGGGAGGAGCGGCGGATCCGGGAGAAGAGCTTCGAGATCATGGAGCTGCTCGGCATCGTCGCCCATGCCGGGACGGAGGCGATCAGTCTCGCCTACGGTCAGCAGCGCGTCGTCGAGATCGGCCGGGCGCTTGCCTGCGAGCCGAAGCTCCTCCTGCTCGACGAGCCCGCGGCCGGGCTGAACATGCGGGAAACGAACGACATGGGAGGGTTGATCTCGAGGATCCGCGACATGGGCGTCACCGTTCTGCTCGTGGAGCACGACATGTCGCTCGTCATGAAGATCTCGGACGAGGTCGTCGTGGTGAGCTACGGGGAGAAGATCGCCGAGGATCGTCCCCTCTCGATCCAGAAGAACCGGGAAGTGATCCGGGTGTACCTGGGGGACGACGAGTGCTGAGGATCAAGAACGTCGAGTCCGGATACGGCAGGCTGAAGGTGCTCAAAAAGGTCACGATGCACATCGGGGCCGGAGAGATCGTCACGATCATCGGGGCGAACGGCGCCGGGAAGACGAGCCTCCTGAGGACGGTCTCGGGACTGATCCCGGCACGCTCGGGCGAGATTCTCTTCGACATGAAGGAGATCGGGAATCTGCCCCCGGAGAAGATCGTCTTCCTCGGCTGCTCGCTCGTGCCCGAGGGACGCCAGGTCTTCGCTCCCATGACGGTAAAGGAGAACATCCTCCTGGGCGCCTACCCGCAATACCGGAAAAAGCGCGCCGATCAGGTCCGGGACGACCTCGAACGCGTCTACGGGCTCTTTCCCCGCCTCAGGGAGCGCGAGCGGCAGCTCGCCGGCACGCTCTCCGGCGGCGAACAGCAGATGCTCGCCATCGCGAGGGCGCTCATGGCCCGCCCGAAACTGATCATGATGGACGAGCCTTCGATGGGGCTTGCGCCGCTGATCATCAAGGATATCTTCTCGATCGTCACGAGGCTCCGGGGGGAAGGCAGCACGGTTCTGCTCGTCGAACAGAACGCGAAGGCCGCGCTGGGCATCGCGGACCGCGGGTATGTTCTCGAAACCGGCAGGATTATCATGGAGGGAACGGCGGAAGACCTGCTCTCGAACCGCGAGGTGCAACGGGCGTACCTTGGACGGGATCTGGACGCGGAAGGAACGATGTAACGGATCGGAGGGCGGAATGTACTGGGAACCTGACAAGGAGTGCATGGATCGGGAGGAGCTCGAGCAGCTCCAGCTCGAGCGGCTGCAGTCGACGCTCAACCGCGTTTACGCGCACGTCCCGTTCTACCGGAAGAAGTTCGACGCGCTCGGGATCTCCCCGGAGGAGATCGGGTCGCTCTCCGACCTCTCCCGGCTGCCGTTCACGACGAAGGAGGACGTGAGGGGAAATTACCCCTACGGGCTGTTCGCGGTCCCGCTTCGGGAGGTCGTCCGCATCCACGCCTCGTCCGGCTCGACGGAGACGTCGTCGGTCGTCGGCTACACGCGCAACGACATCACGATGTGGAGCAAGCTGGTGGCCCGCATCCTCGTCGCCGGCGGGGTGACCAAGGACGACGTCGTCCAGGTCTCGTTCCGGTACGGGTTGTTCACGGGGGGGTTCGGGCTGCACTACGGCGCGGAGCGGCTCGGCGCCTCGGTGATCCCGGCGTCCAGCGGGAACACCGCGCGCCAGATCCAGATCATGAAGGATTTCAAGACGACGGCGCTGGTGTCCACCCCTTCCTACGCGATGCTGGTCGCCGACACGATCCGCGAGATGGGGATCTCCGTTTCGGCGCTCTCCCTCAAGTACGGCCTCTTCGGGGGGGAGCCGTGGTCCGAGAAGATGCGCCAGGAGATCCAGGACGCCCTCGGGATCGTCGCCACCGACAATTACGGGCTCTCCGAGGTCATCGGGCCGGGGGTCTCCGGCGAATGCATCGAGCGCAACGGCCTGCACATCAACGAGGACCACTTCCTCGTCGAGGTCATCGACCCGAAGACCCTTCAACCCCTGCCGCCCGGCCGGACGGGGGAACTCGTCATCACGACGCTGACCAAGGAGGCGTTCCCGATGGTCCGGTACCGGACCCGGGATCTCACCAGCATCCACTCGGGGGATTGCCCGTGCGGGCGGACGGGGCGCCGGATGAGCCGCCTGACGGGCCGGACGGACGAGATGCTGATCATCCGCGGGACGAAAGTATCCCCCGCCAATATCGAGTCCCTGCTCTTCGAGATCGAGGGGAAGGAGCCGAACTACCGGATCGTGATCGACCGGAAGGGGGCGATGGACGAGGTCACGGTCCTCGTCGAGGCCGCCGGGGAGCCGCCGTTCGGGGAGGAGCGTCGGCACGTCGGGACGACGATGGAGACGATCCGGAAACGACTGACCCACGAGCTGGGAATGACGGTGGACGTGAAGTTCGTGGAGAAGAAGGCCCTGGAGACGGTCGACGGGAAGGCAATGCGCGTCATCGACCTTCGGAAGCTGTAATGGCCGCCTCCCCATGCAACAAGGACTGCTGGGCATAGGAGGTCAGCATGGGTTATGGAACCTTATACGTCGTGGCGACGCCGCTGGGGAACCTCGAGGACATCACCTTCCGCGCCGTGCGCGTCCTCAAGGAGGCGCCGGTGATCGCCTGCGAGGACACGCGGCGCACGGTGAAGCTGCTGAACCGCTACGAGATCCGCACGCCGATGGTCGTCTTCCACGAATACAACAAGGCCCGGGCGGGGGCGGGGATCCTGCGGCGCCTCCGCGAAGGGGAGAGCGTGGCGCTCGTCTCGGACGCCGGCACTCCCACCATCTCGGATCCGGGATACGACCTGGTGCGGGATGCCGTCGCCGAGGGGATTCCGGTGGAGGTGATCCCCGGCCCGTCGGCACTTGTGGCCGCCCTGGTGGTCTCCGGCCTGCCCACCGACCACTTCACCTTCGAGGGTTTCCTCCCGAACCGTCCGGTGCGGCGCCGCAAAGCGCTCGCGGCCCTTTCCCGCGAGACGCGGACGATGATCTTCTACGAGTCCCCGCACCGCCTCGCCGCGTTCCTCGCGGACGCCTCGGCCGAGCTCGGGGGACGACGGGCCTGCGTCGTGCGGGAGTTGACGAAGTTGCACGAGGAGATCGTTCGAGGGACGCTGCCGGAACTGTCGGCGGAGATCGCCGGGCGGGCGAGCGTCCTCGGCGAGGTGACCGTGGTGGTGGGCGGCGCGCCGAAGACGGTGGAACTATCGGTGGATGAGATCGTCCGGGCCGCGATCGAGGACGCCTCGGGGTCGTCCCGGGACCTCGCGAAGGAGATCGCCGAGCGCACCGGGCTGTCGCGAAAGGAAGTCTACGAGGAGATCCTGCGGCAGAGAAAATGAGAAAGGGCGGCCCCGGCCCGCCCTTTCGTAGGGTCAGATCGAGACGAGCAGCGAGTCGCTCACGTGCGTGACCATCCCGTGGAATTTCTCCTTCGCCTTCTTGAAGCCCGGATCCGAGAGGATCTTCTCGAGGGTGGCCAGCGAGTCGAGGTCGACCTGGACCACGCGCTGCGGCGAGGAGCCTCCCAGCATGCTCTTGTACTTCCGCACGGCCTTCACACCCTTGTACTTCGACCAGATGTTCTTCCCCGCGCCCTTGACGTACTTCTCATACCCGTCGGCCTTGCCGGGGAGGATGTCGAACCGGTACTCGAAGGTGATCATCGCGCTGCCTCCTTTGGAAAATTCCTTCCTGTTCCGTACCGTATCAAACGGGGCCGGCACCGTCAATCGACGCGCAGGACGATCTTGCCGAACTGGCGCTTCTCCTCGAGACGCCGGAGGGCTTCCCGGGCCTCCGACAGAGGAAAGACCGCGTCGACCACCGGTTTCACCTTTCCGTCCCGGAAGAGCTTCAGCATCCCGGCGAACTCCGCGTGCGTCCCCATGGTGGAACCGTACACGGTCAGCTGGTTCCAGAAGATCCGTCCGAGGTCGGTCTGCGGATCGGGGCCGGTGGTCGCGCCGCAGGTGAGGAGCCGCCCCCCCCTGGCTGCGGCCGCGATCGATTGCTTCCAGGTGGCTTTTCCCACCGAGTCGAGGACGACATCGACCCCACGCTTCCCCGTGAGCTTGCGAATCTCCCTGGAGAAGTCCGTCTTGCCGTGGTCGATCCCCGTATCCGCGCCGAGCGCCTTCGCGCGGTCGAGTTTCTCCGGGCTCCCCGAGGTGACGAAAACGGAGAGACCGAGGAGCTTCGCGATCTGCAGCGCGGCCACCGCGACGCCGCCGCCGATGCCGACGATCAGGAGCGACTCGCCGGGTTTCACCCGCGCCTTCGTGACGAGCATCCGCCACGCGGTGAGGAACGTGAGCGGGAACGCCGCCGACTCCTCCCAGGAAAGGCCCGCCGGTTTCGGGTAGGCGTTTACCGCGGGGGCGACGACGACTTCCGCGAACGTCCCGGCGACGTGCTCCCCGAGGAGGTGGAAGGTGACGCAAAGGGAGTGCTCCCCCGAAAGGCAGAATTCGCACTCCCCGCAGTTGATACCCGGGTTCAGCACGACGTCGTCGCCGGGCTTCACCCGGGTGACTCCAGCGCCCACCGACTCGATCACCCCGGCTCCGTCCGACCCCATCACGTGAGGGAGGGCCACCGGAATGCCGGGAATGCCGTTGCGGACGAAGATGTCGAGGTGATTGAGCGCGGCCGCCTTGACCCTTACGCGGACCTGCCCCGGCCCGGCGGCCGGTTCCGGCAGGTCACCGCACTCGACGCGGTCCGGCCCGCCGTGTTCGCGGAAAAAGGCTGCTTTCATGGAACTCCTCCTTGTATGGGAAAGGAACGGATTACCTCGGTGGATGCTTGCGCAGATTCCGATACAGGATCTCGGGGGGAATGTCCGTGGCGTCGATCATCGTCCCCTGCTTCTTCTTTCCGGCGATCGCCCGGACGAGATCCCGCAACTCCCGGACGTTCCCCGGCCAGTCGTACGTTTCAAGAGCGGAGAGCGCGGAGGAAGTGAACCCGCGGAGCGGTTTCTTCCGCTCCCGGTTCGCCTCCTGCAGAAAATGGTGCAGCAGGAGCGGGACGTCCTCGAGGTGCTCCCGCATCGCGGGGATACGCACGATCCCCGGCTCCAGCGCCTTGAGCAGCGTCGATGGAACGTTCTCCCGCCGCGCCAGCTCCTCCACGGGGACCGCGGTGGAAGCGATGACCCGGATGTCCAGCGCGATCGGTTCCGTTCCGCCGCCCGGCACCATCGTCTTGTCGGCAAGGAACCGGTCCATCCGCTCGAGGACCTCCCGTCCCGCCTCGGCGAAGTCGGCGAGGTAGAGCGTACCGTGGTTCGCGAGCTCCATCTTTCCCGAATGGGGGACGGACGTGCGATCCTCGACGGCGCATGGGGCCCCGAACAGCTCCGCGATGAGCGTCTCTTCCTGAACGCCCGAGCAGTAGACCGGGACGCACAGCTCCGCGGACCGCCGGCTGTGAAAGTGCACGATGCGCGCGAAGAAGCCGCGCCCGGTGCCGCGCTCCCCGGCGAGCAGCACCGGGCCGTCCACGCCTGCGATCCCCTGGAGGGTGGCGATCAGCCGGAGGACGGTCTCGCTGTCACCGACAACGGACTGGACATGGTGGGCGGCGCGGATTTCCGATTTCAGGAACTGGTTCTCCCGCTGCAGTTGCCGCTGGGAGTACGCTTTCTCGGCGAGGTTCACCACCTCCGCGGGCCTGAGCGGTTTCATGATGTAGTGGAAGGCGCCGTTGCGCATCGCCTCGATGGCGGTGTCCGCAGTGGCGTACCCCGTCATGAGGATCACCTCGACGTCGGGGTGGATCTCCTTGGCCGCACGGAGCAGATCGATGCCGCTGTCCCCCGGCATGACGAGGTCGGTGAGGATCACGTCGAACTGGCCCCTGTCCAGCTGGTCGATCCCGTCGGTCCCGGACCGCGCCTCGGTGACGTCCCATCCGTTTTCCCGAAGAACCGTGGAGAGGAGGGAGACGATCATCGGTTCGTCGTCGACGACCAGGATCCGCTTCATCCGGTTCGTCCGGCTCATGTCAAGGTTTCCTCCTGCGGACCGCCCAGAGGATGGCGGCCCCGCCGGCGACGAGGATAACGACCAGGGACGCAACCTCCAGGTCCCGGTATCGCGATCGGCTCATCTGCTCCGCGGTCGCGCGGTCCTCGTACGTCCCCGCCTTGCCGTCGTCCGTCGCGGCGGAGGACGGGAGGGAGAAGAGCAGGCAGAGGACGAGAAGGAGAGCGGAGAGAGCCCTCCCCGCTCCCAAAACGGCGAGGACCTCACGCTGGCCGTGCGGGCGCGAACGTTCCATCGATTGGTTTATACCACGAATCGCAGGAGTGCGCCGCAGGCGGCGCACCGGGTCCCGGACAGTCCGCGCGCGTCGACGCGGTATCCATCCCGGCGGATGACGGTCGCGTCGCATGCCGGGCAAACCGTGTCCTCGGTCCCCGGCAGGTGCACGTTTCCGACGTAGACGTGCGGGAGCCGCTCCCGGGCGATACGGTACGCCGCGGCGAGCCGGTCCGGCGGCGTCGGAGGGGCGGTGGCGCGGTGCTGCGGAAAGTAGCGCGAGATATGGAGCGGGATCCCGCAGTCCGTCTCCGCCACGAAGTCGACCACGCTCCGCACCTGCTCCTCCGAGTCGTTGTGCCCGGTATAGAGGAGCGTGGTGAGCTCGACGTGGGTCGCCTTTGCGGCCGCCCGGATCGTATCGAGGACCGGCGCGAGCTCCCCACCGCAGATCCGTCGGTAGAAGCCGGGGTCCATCGACTTCAGGTCGATGTTCATCGCGTCCACGAAGGGGAGGATCTCGGACAGCGGTTCCGGGGTCACGTACCCGTTGGTGACCAGCACGTTCTTCATCCCCGCCGCCCGGAACGCCTTGGCGCATTCGAGGACGAATTCGAACTGGATGAGCGGCTCGTTGTAGGTGTAGGCGATCCCCACCGAAGTCTCCCGGCGCGCCGTTCGAAGCAGATCCTCGATCCGGACCTCTTCGAGGGGAACCTGCCGCAGGACCAGGTGCCAGTTCTGGCAGAATTCGCACCGGAAGTTGCACCCGACGGATCCGATGGAGAGGATGCGGGCGCCGGGGTGGAAGTGGAACAGCGGTTTCTTCTCGACGGGGTCGACCGCGACGGCGGCGACCTTCCCGTACGTGGCGGCGAAGAGCGTCCCCCCCCGGTTCTCACGGACACCGCAGATCCCGGCCTTTCCCTCCGCGATGCGGCATCGGTGGGGGCACAGCCCGCACCGCACGGCGTCCCCGTCCGGGACCCAGTGCGCGGCGATCTTGTCAGTAGCGAATGTCGAAGCCATGAAACCGCTCCCCCGCCGGACGCCAGGATACGACGCAATCGATTACGGCGGCCCCGGGCGGCCCGGTCCGCATGAAATCGATCACGCTCTCCACCGCGGTGCGCTCTCCCTGGAGGACCGCCTCCACGCTGCGGTCGGGGAGGTTGCGCACCCACCCGCGGACCCCCGCGGCGGTGGCCACCCGCTGGGTGGTCCCGCGGAACCAGACCCCCTGCACGCGGCCCGAGACGACGACGTGCGCCTCGACGACCTCGGCCATCGGCTACTCCTTCCCTCCGAGCATCGCGAGGAACTCCTCTTCCGTGAGAATCGGAATCCCCATCTCCTCCGCCTTCGCCCTCTTTCCGCCGGCGTCCGCTCCCGCCACCAGGAAGTCCACTTTCCGGCCGATCCCCGTCGCGACGGTCCCCCCCTCTTTCCGGACCATCTCGGCGGCGCGCGCGCGAGGGATCGAGAGGGTCCCCGTGAAGAGGAACGTCTTGCCCGACCCCTTTCCCGCCGGCGTCGTCGGGGGGAGGGGAGTCACCTCCCGGAGCAACCGGTCGATGGCCTGCGCGCGTTCCGGCGCGTCGAACCAACTCCGCAGGCTGCCCGCCACCTCCGGTCCCACCTCGCGGACCTTCGTCAGTTCCTCCGCGGTCGCCTTCCGCAGAGCCCCGAAGGATCCGAAGTGGCGGGCCAGGACCTCGGCCAGGTGGTCACCCACGTGCGGAATCCCCAGCGCGTACAGGAAGCGGGACAGGGAGACGCGCCGGCTCCGGTCGATCGCCCGGATCAGGTTGTCCGCCGACTTCTCCCCAAGCCGCTCCATCGCGGCCAGCGTCTCCCGGTCGAGCCGGTACAGGTCGGCCGGCTCCGTCGCAAGCCCCTGGTCGACGAGAGCGGATACGATTTTCGTCCCCATCCCCTCGATGTCCATCGCATTCTTCGCGGCGAAGTGGATGAGCGCTTCCCTGCGCTTCGCCACGCACTCCCCCCCGGTGCAGCGGTGGGCCGCCTCGCCGGGGACCCGCTCCACGGGGGCGCCGCATACCGGGCACCGGTCCGGGATGCGGAACTTCGGACCCCGCCCGGGCGCGTTGTTCGTCGCGGAGAGGGACTCGACCACCTCCGGGATCACGTCCCCCGCCCGCTGCACCAGGACCCGGTCTCCCACGCGGATGTCCTTCGCGTCGATCAGGTCCTGGTTGTGGAGCGTGGCCCGACGCACGGTGACGCCGCGCACCACGACGGGGGACAGGAGGGCCACCGGGGTGATCGTCCCCGTCCGCCCGACGCCGACCACGATGTCCTCCACCGTGCTCTCCACCCGGTCCGGCGAAAACTTCGCCGCGACGGCCCACCGGGGGGAGCGGGAGATCTCCCCAAGTTCCCGCTGGAGCGCGGTGTCGTCCACCTTCACCACGACCCCGTCGATTTCGTACGGGAGCGATTCCTTCCTCTTCTCCATCTCCCGGTAGAAGGCGACGACCTCCCCGATCTCCCGGCAGCGGCGGCTGCCGGTCCAGTTGACGGGAAGGCCGAGGTCCGACAGGAAGGAAAGCTCCTCCCAGTGCGAATCGAAGCGCGCACCCTCGATCCGCCCGGTTCCGTAGACCCAAAGCTTCAGACGGCGGCTCGCGGTCACCTTGGGATCAAGCTGGCGGACCGACCCCGCCGCGGCGTTCCGGGGGTTCGCGAACACCGGCTCCTCCGCGCGTTCCCGCCCCCGGTTGAGCGCGGCGAGGTCCCGCTTCTCCATGTAGGCCTCTCCACGCGCGGTGAGCAAGGCCGGGGACGAAGAGCCGCTCCCCGGGGTCCTGCGAGGGACCGTCAGCGGGACATCGGGAATCGTGCGAAGGTTCGCGGTCACGTCCTCCCCGCGGACGCCGTCTCCACGCGTGGCCCCACGGATGTACCGGCCCTCCCCGTAGGTGAGCTCCACCGCGAGGCCGTCGATCTTCACCTCGGCGACGTACCCCGACCGGTCGAGCGCGTCGGCGGAGACGCCGCGGCCGGCGAGGAAGCGCCGTACCCGGGCGTCGAAGTCGCGGATCTCCTCTTCGGAAAAGGCGTTCTGCAGCGAGAGCATCGGGATGTCCCGCACGATGGTTCCGAACGCCGCGACCGGCTCCGCGCCCACGCGCATCGTCGGCGAATCAAGATCGGACAGCTCCGGATGCGACTCCTCGAGCTGCTGGAGCTCCCGGAAGAGGGCGTCGTATTCCGCGTCGGAGATCTCCGGGGCATCGTCCCTGTAATATCGGTCGTTGTGGTACCGGATCAGGCGGCGAAGTTCCTCGACGCGGCCCCTGGGAGATGTTTCTCGCACCCGGCCTCCGTGGACGGCGCCTTCGCGCCGCGGGCGATAGATGTGCAACCCGTATGGCTCCGATTATACAATGGACGAAACGGCGAATCCCGCGGGCCATGGGGGCGTGCGGGGAGCCTCCACCGGGAGCGAGGTGAGCCATGTCGTTCTGGAAGCGGATCTTCGGCGGGGAAGAGGAACCCGAGGAAAAGAAGGGGCAGTACGGCGTGGACTACGTCGGCGTCTCCGAACTGCTCGGGTTCAACAGGAATCTGCTCGAGGCGCTGAAGCACGAGAAGTCGGGGATCGAGCTGTACACCCGTTTCCTCGCGGAGGCGAACGACGAGCGGGGGCGGGAGATGTACCGCCGGCTGATCGACGAGGAGCAGCGCCACCTCAAGGTCGTGAACGACGAAATCGAGGAGCACAAGAAGCAGGGCTACTGGAGCTGAACCGTCGGGCCAACGGGGACAGCGCCCCGCTTCGCCTTGGCGCTGTTTCCTACGCCTCCTCGAGCGCGGCGATCCCCGGGAGGTGCTTCCCCTCGAGGAGTTCGAGGAATGCCCCCCCGCCCGTCGAGACGTACGACATCCGGGAGAAGAGCCCCGCCTTGTGGAGGGCGGTGTCGGTGTCCCCGCCGCCCACGATCGTCAGCGCGTCGCTCTCCGCGAGCGCCCGCATCACCGCCTGCGTTCCCGCCGCGAACGGCGCGGTCTCGAACGCTCCCATCGGCCCGTTCCACACGATCGTCTTCGCGTCCTGCAGCGCCTCGCGGAACAGGGTGCCCGTGGCGGGGCCGATGTCCAGCGCCATCATCCCTTCGGGAATCTCCTGCGCCGGCACGGTCCGCGTCGGGGCGGTAGCCTCCAGCCGCTCGGCCACCACCACGTCCACCGGCAGGTAGAGCCGGACGTTCCTCGCCGCCGCCCCGGCGAGAACCCGCTTCGCCGTATCGATCATCCCCGCCTCGCAGAGCGATTTTCCGATGCCGTGGCCCTGCGCCGCCAGGAAGGTGTTCGCCATCGCCCCGCCGATCAGGATCTTGTCGACCTTGCCGAGGACGTTGTCGATCGCCTCGATCTTGCCGGAGATCTTCGCCCCCCCGAAGATCGCGACCAGCGGACGGGCGGGGGATACGAGCGCCTTCTCGAAATAGGCGATCTCGTTCTTCATCAGGAGCCCCGCCGCGCGCTCCTTCACGGACCGGAGGATCGCGACGTTCGATGCGTGTCCGCGGTGCGCCGTGGCGAACGCGTCGTTCACGTAGACGTCGCAGAGGGCGGCGAGCCGTTTTCCCAGCTCATCGTCGTTCTTCTCCTCCCCCGCCTGGTAGCGCACGTTCTCGAGGAGCAGGACGTCCCCGGGTTTCATCGCGGCCACGGCCTTCTCCGCCGGCTCGCCCACGCAATCGTCCGCGAACGCGACCGGCCGCCCGAGCAGCCGCGACAGGAGCGGCGCGACCGGCGCCAGGCTCATCTCCGGCAGCCGTTTCCCCTTGGGGCGCCCGAGGTGGGAGAGCAGGATCGTCTTCGCCCCCCGCTCGATCGCCAGCCGGATCGTGGGAAGCGCCGCCTGGAGCCGCGTGTCGTCGGTCACGTTGCCGGACTTGTCCATCGGCACGTTGAAATCGACGCGAATGAGCGTCCTTTTCCCGGAGAGTTCCAGCTCGTCGACGGTGCGGATCTTCATATAGTGAGACCTCCATTGGAGTCGGGGAGCGTGGCCATCACGAAGGAATATTACCAAAACCGAAGACGCTTGTGGGTTGTGGGCAGGGGACACACCTTCAATTGCAGTGGGAGGACACTCCTTCCCTCCACCCGGGGTTGAACCAGGAATGTCCCCCCCTGGCTGCGCCTTACAGGAACCCTCTCCTGTCTGGGGGGACACTCTTGGTCTGTTGGGGGATCAGGGGAAGAGTGTCCCCCACTGTAGATCCCTCGGTGGCTGGTATGGACGGCGGACGCGCTACCAGCGGAGCAGGCCCATCAGGATTTCGATCGCGATGAGGACGATGATGATCAGCTCGAGCGTCTCCGCACGCGCCGCCGCCGCTTGGTTGTTCAGCGCCGTGTAGATGTCCGTGAGGGTGGCGAGCTGGTCGCGCACCGTCCCCTCGTGCTTCTCCGCCCCCACTTTCCGGCGCACCTCCTCGTACACCCGGGCGAGGTAGGCGTCCCCCACGAGTTTCAGGGCGTTGTAGATCCGTTCCCGGATCAGCGAGACGTCGGTGCGGATCCCGGAGAGCTTGCGCAGGGGTTGTTCGTACGGGTCGTGGAGGACGTGGAAGAGTCGCCGGCGGGGGCGCAACTCCTCGGACACCCCTTCGATCGCCTCGTGGAGGAGGCGGTCGAAAAAGCGCAACTCGAGCACCTGGATGTTCAGGAACTCGAGCACCTCCGACGTGTCCTGGAACCTCGGATCGTAAACGAAGGCGGCGTTCCACTCCGCGAGGAACAGGTCGTTGTCGAAGTACCGGATCGGCGTGCGGACGATTTCGGCGACCGCCGCTTCGCTCAGCTCCCCCCGTTCGAGGGTCAGCAGGCGCGCGATCTCCCGCGGAAGACGGGCGAGCGCCTCCGTCCCGCTCAATCCCGGGGAGAATCCGCCGACGTGCCACACGCAATATTCCTCCACGAGGTCCGCAAACATCGGACGGGAGACGGCGGGGCGGATCCGCTCGAACAGCCGCCGTGCCGCATCCCGGGCGAACTTCTCCATCCCGTTCTCCGAGGCGAGGGAAAGCGCGGTCTCCGCGTACTCATCGAGGGAGAGATCTTCGAGAGGGAGGGTGAGCGTCACGGAGAGGGCACCGAAGTCGAAGATCTTGACCGTCGCGTCGAGTCGATACGATTTCCCGGAAACCTGGACGGGGACCGCACCGGCGGGCACCGTGAGCGGTCTCGGACGGTACTGCAGGTGGGCGGGCGCCGGTCGCAGACCCGCGATTCCCGGGGAATCGGACGCTTCGCACAGGGGGCGCGCCTGCTCCAGCGCGATCTCGAAGCCCACATCGTAGGCGTAGAAGAAGAACAGGTGCCCGGATGCCACGCGGATGCCGCTCACGGCGAACCTCCGATCAGGGATGGGAGAAGGTTGAACAGGAAGTGGACGGCCGTCGGAACGTACACGTTCCCCGATCTCTTTCTTCCCCATCCGAGGAGGAGCGCGGGGAAGAAGGTCAGCAGCCGGAACGGCGACGGGGCGATCACGACGTGGCCGAGGGCGAAGAGCAGGGCGACGGGCAACACCGGTTCCCGTCCCGCCTCCTCGAAGGCGTCGTAAAGGTATCCCCTGAAGAAGACCTCCTCGGGCAGGGCGACCAGCAGCAGACGGTGGGCAGCCATCGCCGCCGTCAGGGGAACGGTCCCGTGGTACGGGGAGATCGCCGGGGGGAGGGGAAGCCGCGCGAACAGGAAGAAGGCGATCGCCCCCGCGCCGGCGAGCAGCGCGAAGAGCGCGACGCTCCTGCCGGGGTCCGTCGCGCGCGCCCACGCCGGAAAACCGCGGCGCCAATACCGGGGGAGGGGGGCATACAGGAACAGCGCTGCGGCGAGAAGCGACGGAGGAAGGAACGATGCGACAGGCAAGGACATGGAGAGCCGCACCGCCGCGACGACGGCGACGAAGGCCAGCACCGGTTTCACCGGGAATGGTTTCGGGTTAGTGGGCACGGCCCCGCCCTTCATACCGCCGGACGGATCCGTGCGAACAGGTCGGGGAAGCGGTCGACGGTGAAGTCGGGCGGATGTTCGGCGAACCCGGAATCTCCCAGGCCGTAGGTGACGCCGCAGGTGACGGTGCCGGCCGCCTTTCCGGCGAGCACGTCGTTGCGGGAATCCCCGATCATGATCGCGTCCTCCGCCTCGACCTCCGCTTCCCGGAGGATGTGGAGCAACCCCTCCGGGTCGGGTTTTTTCGTGCCGAAGCTGTCCCCCCCGCGCACCTCGAAGAAGTAGCCGTCGAGGGAGAGGCCCGAAAGGATCTCCCGCGTCATCGCGACCCCCTTGTTCGTGAGCACCGCCATCCGGTAGATCCCCGCCCATTTCCGCAGCGCCCCGACCACTCCCGGATACGGTCGGGTGGTATCGAGCAGATGCCTCCGATAATACGCGAGGAACCGGTCGAGGACCTCCGGGAGCAGGTCGGTCTTTTCCGGCGGAAGGGCGCGCCGGATCAGCGTCGTCGCGCCGTCCCCGACGTACGAGTAGATCATCGGGTGCGGCAGGGGAGGGAGATCGAACGACTCGAGCGCCACGTTCACGGCTCTCGCGAGATCCACCTTCGAATCCACCAGCGTCCCGTCCAGGTCGAAGACCAGCAGCCTCGCCGCGTACTCCATGCCGCCATTGTAATGAAAATCGGTGGGCGGGGGACACTCCTCCCCCTCCCTCCCGGGTTTGAACCAGGAATGTCCCCCGAAAGCGCCTGCACCTTACAGGGCCCTTCTCCCGCCGTACCCTCTGCTGTAAACACCCCTCTGTGGCTGGTGTCGCACTGGGGGGGGATGTAAACCGGATGCGGTCCTCGATGGTTGACAGCCCGCGACCTCAGCGCGGAGAATGAAACCCGTCGATTTTTCGGAAGGAGTTGGTCAATGGAACCGTTTTGGGAGCGTGTCCGGACGCAGGCGATGTCGGGGGAGGGGATCGGCAGGGAGGATGCCCTTGCGGTTCTTTTCCTCGGCAACGACGCGTTGTGGCGGCTGCTCGACGTCACCGAGCCCGTCCGCCGCCGGTTCAAGGGGGACGGGATCCGCCTTTGCTCCATCGTCAACGCGAAGTCCGGGCTCTGCTCGGAGGATTGCTCCTTCTGCGCGCAGTCCAGCCGCTCCGCCGCCGGGATCGGGAAATACCCCCTCCTGTCCGGGGAGGAGATCTTCCGGGAAGCGGCGGCGGCGAAAGAGCGCGGGGCCAGGGAATTCTCGATCGTCGCCTCCGGCCTCGCGATGCGGAACCGGGAGGAACTGACCCGCGTCGGGGATGCGGTGGACCGGATCCGGACGGAGCTGGGGCTGGAAACGTGCGTGAGCCTCGGGACCCTTCCCCCGTCGGACGTGGAGTATCTCCTGTCGCGGGGGCTGCGGTCGGTCCACCACAACCTGGAGACGTCCCGCTCCTTCTTTCCCAAGGTGTGCACGACCCACGACTACGAGGAGGACGTGACGGCGGTGCGGGCGGCGAAGGCGGCGGGAGCGTGGGTCTGCTGCGGGGGGATCTTCGGGCTGGGCGAGTCCCCGGAAGACCGCGTGGAGCTGGCCTTGACGCTGAGGGAACTCGAGGTCGACTCCATCCCCGTCAACTTCCTGAACCCCGTCCCCGGCACGCCGCTGGAGGGGCGCAGGGAATTGTCCCCGGTGGACTGCCTTCGCATCCTCGCCATGCTGCGCCTGACGAATCCGACGCGGGAGATCATCGTCTGCGGGGGGCGCGAGGTGAACCTGCGCGACCTCCAGGTGCTGATGTTCGCCGCGGGGGCCACCGGGACGATGGTGGGGAACTACCTCACGACGGCGGGGCGCCCGGCGGAAGAGGATCTGCGGATGCTGCGCGACCTGGGGCTCGCACCGCGTTCCTGACTGCACAACAGGAACCGCAGAACAGGGACGTTCCTGAGAACTCCCGTAGAAGAGCGAGGTAACGGGTTTTTAATGTGGAGTTCTCAGGAACGTCCCTGTTCTGCGGTTCCTCCCTGTTCTGCGGTCTCCGGTTCCGGGGTCTTCTTCCCCGCGGCCACCACGTGGACAACGAGGAAGGAGACGAAGTAGAGCCCCAGCAGCGGGATCGCCATCAGCGTCATGTTGTAGACGTCGGGGGTGGGAGTGATGACCGCGGCGAGGACCGTGCAGACCAGGATGGCGTGCCGCCAGCGGTTCTGGAAGAATGCCGGCTTCAGCCATCCGAGCTTCGCGAGGAAGAAGGAGAGCAACGGCGCCTGGAAGGAGAGCCCGAGGGCGATCAGCATCGTCCCGCAGAACGAGATGAACTTCTTCGCGGAGATGAGCGCCCGGACGTCGCGGGTCTCGAATCCCACGAGGAAGCCGATCCCCGCCGGCAGCAGCACGAAGTAGCCCAGAAGCACCCCGCACGCGAAGAGCGCGGCCGCGACCGCGATGACCGGGCCGCCCCACCGCCGCCACGCCGGGACGCGGGGCAGGATCAGGCGTCGCCAAAGCAGGTACCCCGCGACCGGCAGCGTCAGGACGAAGGCGCAGTACAGGGAGAGGGACGCGAGGGCGATGAACCCCTCCTCCGGGGAGTAGGAGACGAGCTTCTTCCCGAGCAGGCGCACGAGCACCAGCAGCACCCGCTCCGAGAAGGCGAAACAGAGGCCGGTGAGTGCGAGGAAGAGGAGGGCGCATATCGCGATCCCCTTGCGGGCCTTCTCGACTTCGGCGATGATCGTCGTGACCTTGTTGTCCACCCTGCGGTATTTCCTTCGTGACGCGGAGTCCGATCGGCTTGCGGAACCATCTTACCGCAGGGAACGGTCCACAAGGAAAGGAGGCTCCCCATGCCCAGGTTCGACGCCGGGTACGTGCCCCGCTCCGCGATGGCGATCTACGCCCATCCCGACGACATCGAGTTCACCGTCGCCGGGACGGTCGCGAAATGGGCACGGGCTGGGTGCGAGGTGACGTTCGTCCTGATCACCAGCGGAAACGCGGGGACCCACGACCGGAAGTTCACGCGGAAGAGCCTCGCGCGGGCGCGCGAGCGGGAGGAGCGGGAGTCCGCCCGGATTCTCGGGGCCGCAAGGGTCGTCTTCCTGCATCACGACGACTGTGAACTCGTCCCCACCCTTGCGCTGCGAAAGGAACTGGTCCGGCGGATCCGCCGGCACCGCCCCGAGGTCGTGCTGTGCAACGACCCCCAGGCCCGCTTCTTCGGCGACCGGTACATCAACCACCCCGACCACCTCGCGGCGGGAAAGGCGGCGCTCGAAGCGGTCTTCCCCTGCGCGGAGATGGAGCTCCTGTGGCCGGGGGCGGGCCTTCCGCACAAGGTCCACGCCGTCTACGTCAGCTCGACCGTCGCCCCCGACACCTGGATCGACGTGACGGACACGATCGAAACGAAGATCGCGGCGCTGTCGGCCCACCGGAGCCAGCTGGGGGACCGGGACATCGCACCCCTGATTCTCGGGTGGGCGATGGACGAGGCGCGCCGCGCCCCTGCGCGGAAGGGGGAGGGGAAGAGGGGAACGCATCGGCCGAAGCACGCCGAGGCGTTCCGCGTCATGCGGTTGGTGCGGGAAGAGAAATAAGACCGGATGCCGGTTTGTGGGTTGTGGGCAGGGGACACACTTGGTCTGTTGGGGGATCAGGGGAAGAGTGTCCCCCGCTGTAGACCCCTCTGTGGCCTGTGTCGGGGTTATTCCGCGACGCGGTTCTTGAGGTGCCTCCGGACGTACCAGGCGACTCCCGCCACGAGGACCGCGCCGATCAGCAGGTCGAACCGGTGGAAATATTCCCGCAGGGTCGGCCACTTCTCCCCCAGCACCATCCCGAGGTACGCGAGCCCCAGGCACCACGGGAACGACCCGGCGAAGGTGTAGAGAAGGAACCGCTTCATGTCCATCCGCGCCACCCCGGCGGGGAAGGCGATGAAGGTGCGGATCACCGGGAGCAGGCGCGCGAAGAACACGGTCGCCTCGCCGTGGCGGGTGAACCACCGGTCGGCCAGGTCGAGGTCGTGGCGGGACATGAGGATGTACTTCCCGTACTTCTCGATGAGGGGTCGGCCGCCGTACATCCCGAGGTAGTACGCCGGTATCGATCCCACGATGCAGCCGAAGGCGCCGGCCAGCGCCACCTCCCAGAGGGAGTGCACCCCCTTGTAAACGAGGTACCCGGAGAACGGCATGATCACTTCGGACGGCAGGGGGATGCACGCCGACTCGATCGCCATCAACAGGACGATGCCGGGCAGCCCGAGGGAGGAGATGACGAAGATGACGAAGCCCGCGAGGGCTTCGAGGATACGCGTTACCAAGGCCCCTGCCTCACGGATTCGCGGCGAAGCGGAAGGGGGGCGGGGCGGCCGCCCTTACAGCTTCTTCCCCCCGATGATGCGGACGAGCTTCGCCTTCCGGTCCTTCCCGACCATCCTGCAAAACACGAGGGCGACGTTCCCCGGCTGCAGGGCCGCCTTGTTCACCTTCTTGGTGCCGTCGAAGTAGGCGGTGTCCTTGTCGATGAGGACCATCGCGTCCCGCTTCCCGACCGTCTCGTCGGGGAAGGAGGTCTCCCTCAAGAAGAGCGCGGTATCCGTCACCTTCGCTACCGTCCCCTTGAGGCATTCGGACTCCGTGGAGTTGTCCTGGTCCGCCCGCGCGGAAGCGGCGGACAGCAGCAGCGCCAGGGCGACGGAAAGGCAAACGACGGAAAGTCGGTTCGTCATGGACGCGCCCCCCCCATTTGTGGTTTCAGGTAAAATTCTATCCCACTCCCCGGGAAAGGCAAGGAAAACACGGAGACGCGGATAAAAAAGGATCGATCCTCTCCGCCATCCGCCGTACACTGGAACGGCAGGGGTGAATCCCCCCCGAGAAAGGGCGTCGCCGATGATCCGGGACCCGGTTGTCCTCCTTCAGAACCTCGTGTTATCCCTTTCCGACGCCCTCGACCTCGTGCACCTCGTCGCCGTGGACCACCAGCAACGCGTGGCGTACATCGCCCTGCGTCTGGGCCTGTACGGGGGGGGCGCATCGGAGGAGCAGAGCGACCTGCTCTACGCCGCCGCGCTTCACGACATCGGAATCCTGTCGGTGGAAGAAAAGATCGACTTGATGCGGGGAGAGTTGGAAGGCCTGGACCGGCACGTGCGCCTGGGGGCGGACCTGCTCTCCCGGTTCGATCCGTTCCGGACCGCCTCCGGGATCGTGCGATACCACCATAAACCGTGGAACGCGAAGGATCGGTGGGAGGGGGTTCCGGAGCGGGTCCGGTTGTCCGCGAACGCGGTCAACCTGGCCGACACGGTGGAGCGGTCGATCCGGCGGGACGCCGGCGTCCTGGGGCAGGTGCCGCGGATCGTGGCCGCCGTGGACCGCCTGGAAGGGACGCAATTTTCCCCGGACCTGGTGGCCGCCTTCCACGGCTTCGCCGGGGTCGAGTCGTTCTGGCTGGATGCCGTATCCCCCCGCGTCGACGCCGTCATCGCGGGAATGGTGGATTGGCCCCGGGTGACGCTTCCGATGGACAGCCTGGAGCAGGTCGGCAGGATCCTCTCCCGCATCGTCGACTTCCGGAGCTCGTACACCGCGGCGCACTCCAACGGGGTGGCGGTGGCGGCATCGCTGCTGGCCCGGTGCCTCTGCTTCGAGGAGCGGGAGTGCCGGCTCATCCGGATCGCCGGCCTCGTGCACGATCTCGGGAAGGTGGCGGTCCCCAACGCCATCCTCGAAAAGCCCACGCGGCTTTCCTCCCTGGAGTTCGACGTGATTCGCGGGCACGCCTACCATACCTGCCGGATTCTTTCCAATATGGGTGGGTTCGAGGAGATCACCCCGTGGGCCTCCTTTCACCACGAGCGGATGGACGGGGACGGGTATCCCTTCCACCACCGCGGGGAGACGCTCTCCCTCGGGTCGCGGATCATGGCGGTCGCGGACGTGTTCACCGCGCTCACGGAGAACCGTCCGTACCGGGAAGGGGTGGGGCGGGAGAAGACGATCGGGCTCCTGCGGGAGTTCGCCGCGAACGGGGCGCTGGACCCCCGGCTGGTGACCATGCTGATCGACGCGTACGACGTGGTCGACCGGGGCCGGTCGGAAGCCCAGGACGCCTACGCCGCGGAGTTCTCCCGCCGCGGGGATGGGACGGACGAGAGGCTCTCCCTGCTTTCCTGATCACCCCACCGTGATGAACGGCGGGCCGATGGAAAGGGTCGGCTGGGCGTCTCCCACGGGAACGCCCTGTCCGTCCTTGCCGCACGTGCCGATGCCGAACCCGAGGTCGGATCCGACGCGGTCGATCATCGAGAGGACCTCGGGGCCGTTCCCCGTGATCGTCGCTCCGCGGACCGGCTCCCCGCGCTTCCCGCCTTCGATCCGGTACCCTTCCGCCACCTCGAACATGAAGTCGCCGGTCACGGTGTTCACCTGCCCCCCCCCCATCTTTACGACGAGCAGGCCGCGGTCGGTCCCGGACAGGATCGTTTCCGGCGGGGTGCTCCCCGGGAGGATGAGCGTGTTCGTCATGCGCGGGATCGGCTTGTGCCGGTACGACTCCCGCCGGCCGTTCCCCGTGGGCGCGACGCCGTCCTTCATCGCCGACAGGCGGTCGTGCAGGAATCCCCTGAGGATCCCCCGGTCGACGAGGACGGTCCGCTCCCCGGGGGTCCCCTCGTCGTCCATGCCGAAGGATCCCCGCTTCTCCGGCAGCGTGGCGTCGTCGACGATGGACACGATCGGGCTTCCGACACGCTCCCCCAGCTTGTCCTTGTAGATCGACATCCCGCGCCGCGCGAGGTCCGCCTCGAGGCCGTGCCCGATCGCCTCGTGCACCATCGTACCGCCCGCCTCGCAGGAGAGCACGACCGGCATCCGTCCCCCCGGAAGCTTCGCCGCATGGAGCGCGCGCACCGCCCTGCCCGCGGCCTTGCGCGCCAGTTCCTCGGGGACCCCGCCCTCGAGGAACTCCAGCCCCTCCGTTCCCCCGGCGGATTCGTACCCCATCGTGAGCCCGGAGTCGTCCCCCGCCACGCACTGGACGGCGAGAACGCCGTACGTCTGCGCCTCGCGGGCGAAGACGCCGGGGTGCGCCGCCACCTCGATGGTGCGCAGCGACTCCCCGCTGGTCACCCGGACCTGCCGGACCTCCGGCGAAATTCCCCGCGCGATCCGGTCGACCGTACGGACCAGCGCCACCTTCTCGCCGATTCCACGCCCGGAGGGCGGGATGCGGACGACGGTGGGACCCGGAACCTCCCGGGCCGCCGCGGGAAGCGCCGCCGGGACGCCGTCCCCCTCCGCGTAGCGGGAGAGATCGTTCGAAAGCGCGAGAAGGGCGTTCGCGGTCCGGTCGTTCGTGTAGGCGTAGTACGTCTTCCCGCGGAAGAGGAGCCGGACCCCGATCCCGGCGTCGGTTCCCGAAACCACCCGTTCGATCCGGCCATCCTCCATAAGGACCGTGAGGGAGCGGACCTCCTCGAAGAAGAGTTCCCCGTGCTCCCCGCCCCGGGACAGCAGGGCGGAGAGGATTCCGGATACGGGCAGCCCGGAAAGTCCGGCGGTTTCGGTCATGGGTCCTCCTCGCGGATTCACGGAGGGTGAGTATATAATACAAACGCTCGATATTTCCCTGGGGGAACGGATGCGAACCATACCAGCGACAGGGGCCCTGGCCCTCCTTCTTCTTGCCGCTCCGGCGGCGGCGCTCCACGGCTACGGCGCCTCGATGAACACCCAACCGGAAGCGCGGGCGTACAGCTACTTCCTCTCCGGGTATCTCGATTACCGGGAGGGGAATCTCGACGGTGCGCTCGAGTCGTACCTGAAGGCCCTGAAATACGCCGGGGACGAGCCGGACATTCTGTACGAGATCGCGAACGTCCACGTGAAGAAGGGTCGGCTGCCCGAGGCCCGGGCGGAACTGGAAAAGGCCTTGGCGGCGGACGACGGGAACACGCGGTCGCGGTATCTTCTGGCGGGGATCCTCGCCGCGTCCGGCGAGCGCGAAAAGGCCCTTGCCGGATATGAGCGCGTCGTCAAGGACGACCCGGAGAACGATGACGCATACCTCCACATCGCCACCCTCCACGCGGAGCGGGGGGAGTTTCCCCGGGCCGAGGAGGTCCTCGGCGTGCTGATCGCCCGGAACCCCGATTCCTACCTGGCGTACCATTACCGGGGCCGTGTCCGTGCGGCACAGAAGAAATTCGAGGAGGCCCTGGCCGACTACGACAAGGCGCTGAAGGGGGCTCCCGGTTTCGACGCCGCGCTGCTCGACTCCGGCGCGGTCCTCGAGATCCTCGGCCGGAACGCCGAGGCGGAGGAGCGGTACAAGGAAGCGCTCCACGCTTCCCCGAACAACCCGTTCATCCGGGACCGGCTCGGCCGCCTGCTGATCCGGGAGAAGAAGATCGACCAGGCGGTAGACCAGTACGAAGAGTTGAAGAAATTCTCCGCCGCCAACCCCGACATCCGCACGAAGCTGGGACTTCTTTACCTCGATCGCGACCGGTTCGACGACGCGATCAACGAGTTCACCTTCGTTCTCGCGTCCGAGCCGGGAAACGCGCAGGTCAGGTTCTTTCTCGGGACGGCGTACGAGGAGAAGGGCGCCCTCCCGGAGGCCGAGGCGGCGTTCCGGAAGGTTCCCGAGGGCGACCCGGTGCACCGGGAGGCGATGCTCCACCTCGCGATGCTCCTGTCGCGGCAGAAAAAGTCCGACGAGGCGATCGCGGTCGTCCGGAAACTTCGGGAGAAGAGCCCCGGGGACGTGGAACTGATGATTTTCCTCGCCGGTCAGCTCGAGGAGGCGAAGCGGTACGACGAAGCGTTGGCCGTGGCCACCGAGGCGACCGGAAAAGCCCCGGAAAACCCCGCCGGATGGTTCTCCCTCGGCGTGGTGCAGGACAAGCTGGGCAAACTCGACCAGGTGATCGCCGCGATGGAGAAGGTGATCGCCCTCGACCCGAAGCACGCCACCGCCCTCAACTACCTCGGCTACACCTTCGCGGACCGGAACATCCGCCTTCCCGAGGCGGAGAAGCTCGTCCTGCGGGCGCTGGAGATCCGCCCCGAGGACGGGTACTTCCTCGACAGCCTCGCGTGGATCCACTTCCGGCAGGGAGATTCCCGGCGTGCCGAAGAAGAGCTCCTGCGGGCGCTGAAGCTCGTCCCCGACGACCCGGTCGTCCTGGAGCACCTCGGGGATGTCCTGCAGGCCCAGGGGAAGGACGAGGAGGCGGCCGCCAAGTACGAGAAGGCGATCGCCAAGGGGCACGAGAAGCCGGACGAGGTGCGGGCGAAACTCCATCTCCTGCGGAAGGCGGGGCCCCCCGGCAAGTGAGGTTCGGGGAGACGTTGCGGGCCGTCGCGCCTCTCCTGGCCGCCCTTGCGCTTTGCGGGTGCGCGCCGTCGCGGACGATCGTCACGGGCCCGGAAGCGGACCGCGCGGGGCGGTTCTTCGCCGGCCTCCCCGGACGGGTCGCCTTTCCCGTCAAGGCGTCGTTTTCCGGGACCGCGGTGCCCGTAGCGGGAAACGTCGTCCCCTTCGTGGCGGGGGTATCCGCGCCGTCGCCGGAGGAGGAAACGGTGGGATTGTACGATCCCCTCGGGCACGGGGTGGCGTTTCTGTCGAATGACGGCCGCCGCGTGGCGATCTCCCGAGGTCCGGCGGCGGACCTTGCCGGGTTCCGCGGAGCGGGGCCTCTCGACGCGGGCCCCGTGTCGCTGGCGAGGATCCTCTCCGGGGCTCCCGGCTACGCGGTGGCGGCCGCCGAGGCGGCGCGCTACGAAGACGGCGCCTGGTCGCTCTCCGACGGCCGCCAGACGCTACGCTCCGACCCGGGGCGGCGGTTTCTCGCCGGCGCCGAGTACCGGGTTCCCGGGATGCGCGTGACGGTCGACTACCCCGGGCGGGAGTCCGCGGATCCCCCGGAGCGGATCGTCCTGTCGGTCCCGGGGGTGAAGTTCACGTTGAGGAGGGACACCGAGTGAACCGCCCCCTGTGTCGTGCCGTCATGCCGTCGATCGCGCTGCTCCTTCTGCTCGCCGCGTGCGGCGGAGGGAAGCCGGAGAGCGCGGGAAAGGGAACGGCCGCCTCCGACGTCCCGGCGTACGGGGACGCCATCGTCGAGGGCAGCATCGGGGACGTGAGCGGCTTCCTCACGGCGGTCACGAGCGACGCCGCTTCCCACGACGCGGCGGGATACGTCTTCAACGGCCTGGTCCGGTACGACAAGGACCTGAAGCTCGAAGGGGAACTCGCCGAATCGTGGGACGTCTCCCCCGACGGGAAGAAGATCACCTTCCACCTCCGCAAGGGGGTCCGGTGGCATGACGGGACCCCCTTCACCTCCGACGACGTGATGTTCACGTACCGACGGATGATCGATCCGCGCACCCCCACCGCGTACGGGGAAGATTTCAGGCAGGTCAAGCGCGCGAGCGCTCCGGATCCCCAAACGTTCGTCGTGGAGTACGCCCGCCCCTTCGCCCCCGCGCTGGCGTCCTGGGGCATGCACGTCCTCCCGAAGCACCTGCTCGAGAACCATCCGGACATCTCGAAGAGCCCGTTGAACAAGAAGCCGGTCGGCACCGGCCCGTACCGGTTCGTCGAGTGGAAGACCGGGGAAAAGGTCGTCTTCGGCGCCAGCCCGGACTACTTCGAGGGGAAGCCGTACATCGCCCGCGTGATCACGCGCGTCATCCCCGACCAGGCGACGATGTTCCTCGAGCTCAAGTCCGGCGGCGTGGACACGATGACGCTCACCCCGCCGCAATACGTGCGGCAGACCGAAACGGCGGAATTCAGGAAATCGTTCAACAAGTACAAATACACGGCGTCGGGGTACACGTACCTCGGCTTCCGCCTCTCCCACCCCTTCTTCAAGGACAAGCGGGTCCGGCAGGCGATCGCCCACGCGGCGGACAAGAAGGCACTGATCGACGGGGTCCTCCTGGGGCTGGGGCAGGAGGCGACGGGGCCGTACAAGCCCGGGACCTGGGCGCACAACCCGAACGTCCGGAAGTACCCGACCGACCCCGCGCGGGCGAAGGCGCTGCTCGCCGAGGCGGGGTGGAAGGAGAAGGACGGGGTGCTCGTGAAGGACGGGCAGCCGTTCGAGTTCACGGTGCTCACCAACGCGGGGAACGAGGCGCGCGCGAAGACGGCGGCGATCCTGCAGCAGAACCTGGCCGAGGTCGGGATCCGGATGAAGATCCGGACCGTGGAGTGGGCGGCCTTCATCAACGAGTTCATCGACAAGCGGAAGTTCGACGCGGTCATCTTGGGGTGGAACATCACTCCCGACCCGGACCAGTTCGACATCTGGCACTCCTCCAAGACGGGCCCCAAGGAACTGAACCACGTCGGATTCGCGAACCCCGAGGTGGACCGCCTTCTCGACGAGGGGCGAAGCACGTTCGACCTCGAGAAGCGGAAAAAGGCGTACTTCCGGATCCAGGAGATCCTGGCCGAGGAGCAGCCGTACGTCTTCCTGTACGTCCCCGAGGCGCTGCCCGTGGTGCAGAACCGGTTCCGCGGCATCGCCCCGGCCCCGGCCGGCATCACGTACAACTTCGTCAAGTGGTACGTCCCGGCGGCGCTCCAGAAGCATCAGATCCAGCCGTGATGTCGTAGGGAACGATGCTCCGGTATATCGCGCGCCGGCTCCTGTTGACCGTCCCCCTCCTCGTCGGGATCAGCCTCGTCTCGTTCCTCATGATGCACATGGCCCCCGGGGGGCCGATCGGCGCGGGGACCGACCTCAACCCGAAGGCGACGGCCGAGTCGCGGGCGCGGCTCAAGGCGTATTACGGCCTCGACCAGCCGCTCCACGTCCAGTACGGGCGGTGGCTCGGCCGGATGGCGACGCTCGATTTCGGCGACAGCTTCTCCCCGGATGGGCGGCCGGTGGCGGAGAAGATCAAGGAACGGATTCCGATCACGCTGACGATCAACGTCCTGTCGATGGGGCTCATCTTCCTGGTGGCCATCCCCGTGGGCGTCTACTCGGCGGTGCGCAAGGGGTCCCTTTTCGACCGGATCTCCACGGTGGCCGTCTTCGCCGGGTTCGCCATCCCCACCTTCTGGCTCGCCCTGCTGATGATGATCCTCTTCGGGGTGACGCTGGGCTGGCTCCCGATCTCCGGGATCTCGTCGCTGGACCACGAGTCGCTCGGCATCCTCGGAAAGCTTGCCGACCGGGCGCACCATCTCCTGCTCCCCGTGCTGCTGGCGGGGTTTGGAGGGTTGGCGGGGATGTCGCGCTACATGCGGTCGAACATGCTCGAGGTGATCCGGCAGGACTACGTCGCCACGGCGCGCGCGAAGGGATTGCCCGAGGGGACGGTCGTCTTCCGCCACGCGATGCGCAACGCCCTCCTGCCGGTGATCACGATCCTCGGACTGTCGGTGCCCGACCTGCTCGGGGGCTCGGTGATCTTCGAGACGATCTTCGCGATCCCGGGGATGGGCCAACTGTTCTACCAGGGAGTGATGTCGCGGGACTACCCGCTGATCATGGGGATCCTCACGATCGGCGCGTTCCTCACCCTCCTCGGCAACCTGCTGGCGGACGTGGGGTACGCCCTCGCCGATCCGCGGATCCGCCAAGGGTGATGCACCCATGAACGCATCTCCGGGCATCGGGCGGGACTTCGCGCGGCGGCTCCTCCGGAACCGGCTGGCGGCGGCGGGCGGCGCGGTCATCCTCTTCTTCTTCCTCGTCTCGGCGCTCCCGGGCCTCTTCGCCTCCCACGAGCCGAACCGGATCGACATCGTGAACATCCTGCGTCCCCCCTCGGCGGCGCACCCTCTCGGGACGGACGACCTCGGGCGGGATGTCCTTGCCCGGGTGGTTCACGGCGCGCGCGTATCCCTGAAGGTCGGGTTCGTCGCGGTCGGGATCGCCACCGCGCTGGGGTTGCTCGTGGGCCTCCTGTCGGGCTTCTACGGCGGGTGGGTCGACGCGGTCCTGATGCGGTTCGTCGACATGATGCTCTGCTTCCCGACCTTCTTCCTCATCCTGTCGGTCATCGCCTTCCTCGAGCCGTCGATCTGGAACATCATGGCGGTCATCGGCCTGACCGGCTGGATGGGGGTGGCGCGCCTGGTCCGGGCGGAGACCCTCTCCCTCAAGGAGCGCGACTTCGTCGCGGCGGCGCGGGCGCAGGGGGCGGGCAATGCCCGGATCATCTTCCGCCACGTCCTCCCCAACACGCTGGCGCCGATCCTGGTGGCGGCCACGCTCGGGGTGGCGGGGGCGATCCTCACCGAATCGGCGCTGTCGTTCCTCGGGATCGGGGTCCAGCCGCCGACCCCCTCGTGGGGGAACATCCTCACCGCGGGGAAAGACAACATCGAGTTCGCGTGGTGGCTCTCCCTCTTCCCCGGGCTCGCGATCCTGTTCACCGTGCTTGGGTACAACCTGCTGGGCGAAGGGATCCGCGACGCCGCGGACCCGCGCCTGAAAGGGCGGTGAGCACCTGATGCCCGAAACGCTGCTCGACGTGAGGAACCTGCGCATGGCGTTCGAGACGGAGGGCGGGACCGTGCGGGCCCTCTTCGGCGTCTCCTTCTCCGTCGCTCCCGCGGAGACGGTGGGGCTGGTCGGCGAGTCGGGGTGCGGCAAGACGGTGACGGCCCTGTCGATCCTGCGCCTCCTTCCGTCCCCGCCGGCGATCGTCGAGGGCGGTGAGATCGTCTTCCGCGGGGAGGATCTGCTCGCCCTCCCGGAGAAGCGGATGTGCGGGGTGCGGGGGAAATCGATCTCGATGATCTTCCAGGAGCCGATGTCGTCCCTGAACCCCGTGTTGACGGTGGGGGAGCAGGTCGCCGAGGTGTTCACGGCGCACAAGGTGTGCGGAAAACGGGAAGCCGCGGAGCGCGCGGTGGAGTGGCTTCGCAAGGTCCACATGCCGGACCCCGAACGGCGGGCTCGGGAGTACCCCCATCAGTTGAGCGGCGGGATGCGGCAGCGGGCGATGATCGCAATGGCGCTGGCGCTCGAGCCGGCGCTCCTCATCGCCGACGAGCCGACGACGGCGCTCGACGTGACGATCCAGGCGCAGATCCTCTCGCTGCTGCGGGAGCTGCGGGAGCGGGAGCGGATGGCGGTCCTTCTCATCACCCACGACCTCGGGGTGGTGCACGACTTCGCGGACCGGACGGCGATCATGTACCTCGGCCGTGTCGTGGAGATCGCGCCGACGCGGGAGCTCTTCGCCGACCCCATCCATCCGTACACGCAGGGGCTGCTCGCGTCGCTGCCGGGGAAGCGGACGGGGGAGAAGCGGCTGGCGTCGATCCCGGGGACGGTCCCCGACCTGTCCTCCGTTCCGCCGGGGTGCCCGTTCGCCGACCGGTGCCCGTTCCGGCAGGGCGCCCTTTCACGGTTCCGCGCGGGGGAGATCGCCGAGGACCCCCTCGCCGTGTGCGACCGGGTCGATCCGCCGCCGCACGAGTACGCCCCGGGACACCTGGCCGCGTGCCATCACCAGCGGGCGGTGCGGGGAGGGGGAGCGCCATGACCGGCGGAATCTACCGGCCGGATACGGACGGCGCGCTCCTCGCGTTGGTCAACGTCTACAAGACGTTCCCGGTGCGGAAGTCGTTCTTCGCCGGGGAGGATCTCCGCGTTCGCGCCGTGGACGGCGTCTCCCTCACGGTCCCGCCGGGAAAGACGCTCGGGCTGGTGGGGGAGTCGGGGTGCGGGAAAACCACTCTCGCCCGCCTTGCGATCCGGCTGCTGGACCCCGATTCCGGATCGATCCGGTTCGAAGGGATCGACATCACGCGCATGGATGGCGAGGCGCTGCGGACGACGCGGCGCCGGATGCAGATCATCTTCCAGGACCCGTACTCCTCCCTCAACCCGCGGATGAAGATTCGCGACATCGTCGGGGAGGGATGGCTCGTCCACGGGCTGGCGAAGGGGAAGGAGCTGCGGGAGCGGGCCGAACGGCTGCTCGTCCGGGTCGGGATGCCGGCGGAGGCGGGCGGGAAATATCCCCACGAGTTCTCCGGCGGACAGCGCCAGCGGATCGGGATCGCCCGCGCGATCGCCCTTTCCCCGAAGCTCGTGGTGGCCGACGAGCCGGTGTCCGCCCTCGACGTCTCCGTGCAGGCGCAGATCCTGAACCTGCTCAAGGACATCCAGGAGGAGTACGGGATGGCGTATCTGTTCGTCTCCCACGACCTGCGGGTGATCCGGCACGTGAGCGACACGGTGGCGGTGATGTACCTCGGAAAGGTGATGGAGACGGCGCCGGCGCAGGACCTGTTCCGCGAGCCGCTGCACCCGTATACCCGCTCGCTGCTTTCGGCCGTCCCGATGCTGGGGGACGCGCCGTCGGAACGGATCGTCCTGTCGGGAGAGATCCCCTCCCCGATCGCCCCGCCGCCCGGGTGCCGCTTCCACACCCGCTGCTTCATGGCGGAAAAGGTGTGCGCGGAGGTCTGCCCGCTCCTGCGCGAGGTCGCCCCCGGCCGCTTCGCCGCCTGCCACTTCGTGTGAAAGGTGGATGATTCATGACCAATCTTCCCGGATGGAGAGTTGTCGCCCGATCCGGGTATCCGGAAATTCCGGATAACTACCGAGGACGACAAAACCTACGAGACCAACCACTTTAACCTGGAGTCATCGCGAGCGGGAGATCCTCACTCATGCGGGCTGCGTCTCACTCTGTCCAAAGGGGAGAGACTTGGTGATACACTTCACGGCATGAAGCCGTCGAGGGCGGCCTGGGGCGAGTTTCCTGACGTGCAGATTCACGCCGGCGAGACCACCGTTAAAAAGCATCCCTTCTACCAGGCCGCCAAAATGGGGGATGCAGACGCTGCCGCAAAGCTGGTCAGCGAGACCATCAACAATGACCAGGTTGACGCCCTCCGGAGACTTGCCGAAGGACGTGATCCAATCTTGACCAGCGTCCATGCTTACGAAAAAGGAGGCGTGAACGCGATTCCGGAAGCTTTTGCCGACGAATTGGCCAACCGGCTTGGGCTACGGACCGATACGAACATCGTCCAGACCAACGCGGTTGAGCACACCGGAGCGGATGGATATGGGAGACTTTCCAGACAACCCGTTTTCGATGGGGAAGTTGTCGTTGGAGGGGAATATCTTCTCGTCGACGATTTCGTGGGGATGGGCGGGACTCTTTCCAACCTTCGGGGATACATCGAAAGCCGCGGCGGGAAAGTTATCGGAGCCGTTTCCTTGACGGGAAAACCGTATTCTGCCAAGCTGACTCTGGATAAAACCCGGCTTGATCAATTGAGGGCGAAACATGGAACAGATCTTGAAAACTGGTGGAAAGGAAAATTCGGTCACTCCTTCGACCTCCTTACTCAATCAGAAGCTCGGTACCTTGCCCGCTCCAAGGATGCTGACACCATCCGAGATCGAATTGCTGCGGCGGAGCAAGCAGGAGATTCAGGAAAGACTGCTCAAAAAGGCGGCGTAGACGGCCAAGCTTAGATAGCCCGGTTCGATGCCGCTACATGAACTCAGGCACGTCTTCCTGAATAATCTTCAATACGTCGCGGAGGATTACGGCGTCCAGAAGGTGGAGTGGACTGAGGCCAAGGCGTGGTTTGGTATCGCCCGCGATCGGTCTATTCCTGTTACCCCTCCAGAAACTCCCGCCAGTTCTCCCGTGACACCACATGATAACCGGCGTGGGGATAGGCTTCCTTCCAGTCCCTGGGGGGGCGGGTCCGTGACGGTTGCGACCACTTGCACTCGTAGCCGGCGAGTCCTCCGTCCCGCTCCTCCACCAGGTCGATCTCCTTCCGATCGTAGGTCCGCCAGAAGTAGAAACCGGTGAAGAGCCGCCGGATGGCGTCACGCTTGCGCCGCTCCATGACGAACCAGTTTTCGAACAGCTCCCCGGCATCGCTCCGGAGCGACAGGGGGGTGAAGGAGCGGATCAGGGCATTGCGAAGCCCGAGGTCGACGAAGTAGTAGCGGGAGGTCTTGGTCACTTCCTTTCGCAGGTTCCGGCTGAAGCCGCGCACGTTGACCAGCACGAACATCTTTTCGAGGATGTCCAGGTAGCTCTCCACCGTCTTCTGGCCGATGCCGAGCCCGGCGGCAAGCTCCGCCACCGCCACTTCCTTGCCGATCTGGTGGGCGAGGAGCACGAGCAGGTCGACCACCTTGCGCGGCTTTTTCACCTGCTCGAACTCCAGGAGATCGCGGTAAAGATAGCTGTTCAGGTATTCGTAGAGATACTCTTCCTTCTCCCGGTCGCTCGCGATGGTATGGACGCGGGGGTACATGCCGAAGCGAAGCATCTCTTCCAGGGCGGTTTCCGGGTCGGTCAAGCGATACGTTTCCGCCACTTCGCTCCAGGCCAGCGGGAAGAGGTGAAAGGTGCGGGCGCGGCCGGTGAGCGGTTCGTTCCGGCGGTCCGCCAACTCGAAGGAGGCGGAGCCGGATGCGATCACGGTCACCGGCAGGTGATCCACCAGGAGCTTCAGGGTCAGACCGATGTTCTCGATCCGTTGGGCTTCATCGATGAAAACGGTTGTGGCCTTGCCGACGATTCGCTTCAGATGCTCCAGCTCGTGCCGCGCGAGCAAGGTCTGGGTGTGGAGATCGTCACCGGTAAAGGAGACGGCATCGGGGCGCTCGGACAGCAATTGGCGCACCAGGGTGGTCTTGCCCGCCTGGCGAGGCCCATACAGGATGACCGCAGACCCCGGTTGATCCAGGGCGGCGCGGAGTTGATCCGCGATGGCACGTTGTAGATGCATTTATTGCCTCAAGATTTTATGTTAATAAGCATATATTGAAGTATACCAATTTCTATTAATTAGTCAACATGTAAACCTGATGCGAAAATTACCGTATTTCCCGATTGCCCCGCTGCCCGGGTGCCGCTTCCACAACCGCCGCTTCATGGCGAAGAAGGAGTGTGCGAAAATTTGTCCGCTCCTGCGTGAGGTCGTCGCCGACCGCTTCGCCGCGTGCCATGTCGTGTGACCGCCCTCACGGGGGATACCCCGCGTCGGAATTATTCTCTACGCTTCGCCTTTTTCTTGTTCCGCTTCTGTCGATTTGTGCGATTCTGAACCCGGGATTTCTCTTGCATCGGTCGGGAAAGGAATCGGAGGTCCGTCCATGAAAAGAGATGGTGCATTGCGGATCCTTGCGGCCAACCGGGAGAAGCTTGGCAGGTTTTCGGTGAAGTCGATCGCCCTCTTCGGCTCCGTGGCGCGGGACGAAGCTTTGCCCGGCAGCGACATCGATCTCCTCGTGGAATTTTCCGAGCCGGTCGGCCTGTTCGATTTCATCCGCCTGAAAAACCACCTTGAGGAACTTCTTCAGACCCCGGTGGACCTCGTGACGCCGGACGCCCTTAAGGACCGGATGCGGGAGAAGATCCTTCGGGAAGCCATCCGTGCCGCGTAGGGAGTATCGACTGGCCGACGACTGATTGCCGGATCCCGAAATATCCTGCGGACCCGCCATTCCCGGGGCGGCGCCGTTTCAAACCCGCCCAACCCATCCCTGAAGACCAGGAGATGCGGCATGGAATACAGATTACGGCCACGACAGGGACTGTCGTCCCTTTATGGGAGCGTTTCCCCGGGATGAGACGATACTACGCACACTTTACGGAAGGTAGATGGGAGTTCGCATCGCCCAGACCAGCCTCCTCTGCCATTGATGCACACGGGGGCTGCCGGAGCAGTATCTTCTCATTGAGATCATGGAGATTAATACTGGTGTCTTGGATTCGTCCCGCCGAAAGAAGGAGGATCCGCCATGCAGGACCCATCTCGCGCAAACCATCGCTCCTACAACGTCAGTCTTGAGGTCGCCGGTCCGTTGGCGATTTTCACGAGACCGGACACGGGCGGAACCCCGACGTCCTACCCCGTGCCGACTTGGTCAGCCGCCAAGGGTCTTTTTGAGTCGATTGCTTTCTTTGCCGACGGGTCGGCATGGATCTGTCCGGTGAAGGTCGGGATCTGTCGACGGGTCGGCGAGCTTGGGGGACGAGTCCGGTTCCAGCGCTACACGACGAATTACGGTGGCCCCCTTCGCAAAAAGGATCTGTTCCGGAAGGGAACGGCGCCCGGCGGTAGCAGCATGCAGCTCTTCGCGACCGTGCTGAGCGACGTATGCTACAGACTTCACGGTATCGTTGTTGGCCAGTCTTCGTATAACCACATCAACGCGCGACACCACTTGAAGGATCTGTTCGATCGGCGTCTGCGGCAGGGCAGGTGTTTTCGTACGCCGTGTCTGGGCTGGAGCGAGTTCACTTGCTCCTATTGGGGGCCGTTTCGCACAGGTGTGACGGAGGTGGACAGTGCGATTTCCCTGGAAGTACCGTCGATGCTCTTATGCGTTTGGGATCGCCCGACCCGCGGCCAGTACGCACCCGAATTTCGGCAGGACGTTGGGGTTGGAAATGTTCTTGGCGGTGTGATGGAGTACAACGCGCCCGCCTCGTGGCTGTCCGAAGCCGATCGAGAGGGGCTGGCCGATGCTTAATGAACTGCTAATCGTCGAGCGCGGAGCACGGCAGGCGGGCGTCGACATGGCCCAACTTCACCCAGATGTGAAAGATTGCCGCAGCATACCGACGTTGCTCGTACGGATAGACGCGGACGGACACGTTTCGTCGGTACGACCGGTTCCTTCGGAGGTGAAGCTCTGGACGCTAAGGGACGGACAACAAAACAGTTTCCCGTTTGTTCAAAAGCTGCCATTGTTGGCCGCACCAATCGACGAAGAACGCCGGAAAAGAGCCGTCGACAGGAAGAACAAAGATCGGCGGGCGGTGTTGCTCGCTCTGGTCGATGATGTAGCCCTTGGTGCTGGTAATGTCGACGACTGGCCTGGTGCCGGATTACTGACCAGTCTGCGGGAACGGCAAAAACAACTTGTGGCGCTGAACGGCACCGACGCAGGCGTGGTACCAGCGACCATCGATCGCTTCCTGCTCGCATGCACCCACAGGCACGATGACAATCCCAACCGGCTCCTTCATGAAGTAACGAAACAGCTCCTAACCGAACTCCGGCAAAGTGCGCAAGACGATTGGCTCGAAGCCGCCGTTGCGCTGCTAATGGGGAAGTATTACACCCAAACGAAAGAGTGGAAGTCCGCGGGAGCCTTGCTCTTTGAAGCAGACGGCTTCCAATTCCCAATATGCGAATCACATATTGCCATCCAGGTGAGCGGCATCCTTATGGAAGCTGAGACTGACCAAGAGAAGGAGGGCATCTGTGGATTGACGGGCGACAAAGGTACTCTACTCTCCGGCAACTTCCCACAACCGAATCTACCGGTCCTCGGTCAGACTTACCTTTTTGCCAAGAACACGGAGATTCCGGCTAACGACCGCTACGGCCGTTTTGCTGCGGAAGCGATGCCTGTAGGGAAGGACACGGCAATCCGCTTGGCAGCCGCACTTAGAGCCGTGACGACCGATGAGCGTCGCGGAGTGACATGGCGAGATGTTCCGGGTGAGGCCCCAAAGCAGAAAGATTTGCTGCTGGCTTTCGTGGAAGCCGCCCCCGATGCTCCTGCGGCTGGAACATTCACGGAGGGCGAAGGGGACGAAGACTATTCTGAAGAGAGTCCCGGGGCTGCACCCGAGGCGTCTGACTCGGTTGCGGCGTTCGAGAAGCGCACTGAGCGGCTGATCGAAGCGGTTCGAGGGAAGGTCAAGGGCGACTTCCGCAGGACCCCGGTACATGTCGCGGTGTTTCGCAAGGTCGATCTGGCCAACCGCAAGGTTGTTTATGCCGGGTCTGCGGCCGTTGCCGAGTTGTACGACGCCGCGACGGATTGGGCGGCGGGAGAACGAAATGTCCCGCCGTGGCTAACTTTGCCTGTTTTGCGCAAAGGCGAAACCAAGCCGCACCCGATGGCACCCCCACACGTCGCACCACTGGGAGTGGTTGCCTTCAGCAAGCAGATATTCCTCCGCAACGGGAAGCAGCCGGACGGCAACAAGAAAGAACAAGTGGGCTTACCGGCGGCCGAAGCGATGGGGCTCTTCCTTGCACCCCCGGGCCTGTCGGTGTATCCGACGCGGCGACGTGTGGAGCGTATTCTGCGAATGGTGCTGGCTCGGCGGGCGGCGCTCGTCTCGGGTGCCGCCCAGGCGCTGCTGAAAGAGCCCAATTTCACAAAGGACATTGACCGCCGGGAGGCGCTGCGGACGGTCACACTGCTGGGCGTGCTGCTGCACAAGCTCGCCCGAACGAAGGAGGCATATATGGGCGATATGGCATTTAAATTGGGCCAATTGCTGGCTGCCGCGGATGTTGTCCACGCTGGCTACTGCGCCGACGTCCGCGGCGGCGTTGTACCGCCGTCGTTGTTGGGCAACCAGGTCTTCACCATGGCGCAAACCACTCCTGTCAAAGCGCTGGCCTTGCTTTCCCGGCGCTGGAAGCCGTACGACGGCTGGGCGAAGAAGGCGGACCGGGAACGTGATCGAGCCGGGAAACTGGTATCGAGTAAAAACGCGGAAGAAAAGCAGCGTGGCTGGAGCATCAAGAGGGCCCTGCGCCATGCCCGAGAGATGAGGCCGATAGCGGATGAACTTCACGCGTCACTTGCCGGTTGTGAGGTAAACGACACCTTCCGAGCCGAACTTCTCCTCGGTTATATCGCGGGGCTGCCAAAGGCGCAAAGGGAGGATGGGGGCGATATCAGTCAGGCTACTCAAATCAGCGGACAGGAGGAATAACCATGGCACCCGGCAGAGAGGGCACCGGAACAAATTTCAATCGCGGCACAGGCCTGTTGGTGATCGAGGTCCGGCACAGCAACCCCAACGGGGACCCTGATGCAGAGAGCGAGCCGCGAACGATCGACGCAGATGGTCGCGGGCTGATATCGCCCGTCTCCTTCAAAAGAAAGTTGCGCGACCTTGTTTCGGATCACGAGGGGCCGGTGTGGCAGATAGCAAAGCAGGCGCTGCAGCTGGATGCCGATGGTGACCGTCGACAATACGACATTCTCGAAAGTCGCGGCCGCAACCGCGAAGAGATTTTCAATATGAAAGCCGAAGAGTTCTCTAATACCTTCTGGGATGCTCGCATCTTCGGCAACACGTTTCTTGAAGATATCAAGGGCAAGTACCGCCCTGGAGAGAAGGATCATTTCATAAGCACCGGCGTTGTGCAGTTTGGTCCCGGCATCAGCATCGCCCCGATCGATGTGGATCGACTGACAACCACGAACAAATCAGGGGTAGAAGCGGGGAAAGACCGCGGCATGGCTCCTCTCGGCTGGCGGGTGGTGCGCCACGCGGTGTATGCGATGCCCTTTTTCGTCAATCCCATGATGGCTGCGAAGAGCCGGTGCGAGGCCCGTGACGTTGATGTCATGAAGTTTCTGATCCCCCACGCCTACCTGAGCACGGCATCAGCATTGCGCCCATTCGTCGAAGTGCGGCACGCTTGGTACGCGGACCACAAGTCGCCGCTGGGCTCCTGCCGGGATTCCCTTATCTTAGATGCTCTCACGCCGAAAAAGGTTAAGGGCACCTTCGACAACCCATCCACTTCGATCGACGATTACGAGATCCCGACAAAGCTGGAGGACGATATACAACAGCGTCTGGCTGGCTTCGAGGACCTTTGCATGAAACAGTGGGGATAAAGTGTGAAGCGGCAGCGCGACCTGGAAGTGCCTCTCGCGCACTCGCCTTCGCCGGGTCGAGATGAGGGCGATCCCTACGCGCGTCACGTGGGTGCCGTTCAGTGTGGAGCGCGCGAGCGAGCAGAGACAATGCTCCGCTATGCGACGCCCCCGATGGACAACCTGGTCGAAGCGATAGATGAGGCGGCAACGTTCCACGACCTAGGAAAGCTCGACCCTGATACGCAGGCCGCATTACGGAATGGGCGCGGTAACAAACTCCGATGGGACCACATCGATGCGGGCGTCGCACAGCTGTCTACAGTAAAGGATTGGATGGCGGCCTGGCTGGTCCGGGCGCACCATGCGCCGGGGTTGCCGGAGAAGCAGGAGCACTTCAATCCTGATAACCTCGGCTGGCGCTTGCGCGGCCGACGTCGGGTTGACGGCGATCCGCAGCGCCACGAAGAGCAGATCGCACGGACAGATGCACATCTTAGAGA
>Ga0334722_10000751_pt1 | contig 45071 bp, 42 predicted proteins | sample C3_bottom_MG_FD_207210 | JGI IMG/M metagenome (GOLD analysis project Ga0334722, IMG submission 207210) | Sediment microbial communities from Yellowstone Lake, YNP, Wyoming, USA - C3_bottom | ecosystem: Environmental > Aquatic > Freshwater > Lake > Sediment | place: USA: Wyoming | collected...
TGACATTGTTATTATTATTTCATCAGGTGAGTTATTGGCGACTACATATAAAGATATGTCTGTGCAACTGGATCAACTTTTGAGCCAGGCTGACATAAAATAAACAGTCAAAACGTACCCAAAAGAGCGTAAAACTGGTATAATAAGCCAATAAATATTATTGCTTTTTGGAGTTTTTAGACCTGTGGATATTTTTCAACTTTTTATAGTTCAGCCAATCTTTAACGTGCTTTTTGCAATTTACAGCATTATACCAGGAGGTGATTTTGGTATTGCTTTGGTTATATTTACCGTTCTAGTCCGATTTGCAATGTGGCCACTGGTCAAAAAACAGCTGCACCAGGTTAAGGCTATGCGCAAATTGCAACCAGAGTTGGTGAAGATAAAAAAAGAGTCCAAGGGTGATAAAAAGTTGGAAACCACGATGATGATGGAGCTTTACAAAAAGCACGATGTTAGCCCATTTGGCTCAATTGGCGCTTTATTTATTCAGATACCGATATTTATCGCGCTTTTTGAAGTTATTCGAATCTTTGCATCTCAGAGGGATCGAATTGATGGCTTCACATATACATTCCTAAAAGGCATCGGGCCAATTAAGGACTTAATTGCCAATCCAAGTCATTTTAATGAAAAAATGCTTGGCTTTTTGGATCTAAGCCGACAAGCGATTGTATCGAATCCGTTTGCCGTTAATATATTTGTTCTTATCTTGGCGGTTGGTGCAGCTATAACGCAGTATATTATGTCGAAACAGACATCTCCACAGCAACAAACCAACAAGCGCTTGCGCGATATTATGAAAGAAGCGGCTGACGGCACGCAATCTAGCCAGAGCGAAATGAACGCCATTATGATGAACAAAATGGTTAAGTTTTTGCCAATCATGATGTTCTTTATTATGATTAACTTGCCTGGTGCGTTGGTTCTTTACTATACTGTGTCTAACCTTGTGGCTGTCATGCAACAGCGCCGTGTCCTAAACGAAGACGCTGAAGAAATGATTGAAATTGCCGATGAGGCAACCGATCAACACAAAAAGGCTACCGCCAAAGCGCGCGCCAAACAGGCCCAGGAAGGCACAATCACTCGGATTGTGGCCAAGGACACCACTCCATTTAAAAGTAAAAAGGAGAAGTCATGAATAAAGAAGAATCAGTACAGTTTGCACAAAAATATTTAGAGGACGTCCTATCGTTTTTCGGGGCTAATTTGACGGTGTCGTCAACTTGCAACGAGGATGTTATTGAGCTGTCCGTTCCTTCGAATGAGTTGAACAGCCTGCTGATTGGTCGCAATGCTGAAACACTACGCGGTTTGCAATATATTGTTTCGACAGTGTTGCGCAACAAAGAAGCAGAATGCACACGAGTAAATATTGATATTGCTGATTACAAAAAACAGCGCGCCGATCGCCTGGCCGAACAAGCTAGAATTTGGATTGAAGAAGTTCGACGAAGCGGTGATTCAAAAGTCGTTAGCCTTAACGCTGCCGATAGGCGAATCGTCCACCAAGTAGCTAGTGAATACGGTGATATTCGTACGTTCTCAGAGGGTGAAGGCTACGATCGTAAGCTAACGATTGCTCAAGCTGGGTCTTAGCCCGTACTGCACGGGTCCTGCCATTCGGTTTACCCCTAATATTTTTTGTTGATTACGACAAAACAATATTGGGGTGGCCCCACCGAACGTCACCCGTCTAAGTGCCCCAATTAACGGCGCAACGCGTCTTTGTAGACGCTATATGTTTCTCCGGCCATAGTTTGCCAGGAATATTTTTTAACTTGTTGGTGACCTTTTTGAATCAGTGAATCGCGCAGGGTATTGCTCGTCAGAACGCTATTGATTGCCCGGGCCATGTCATCCACATCGGTCGGGTTAAAGTAGTAGGCGGCATCGCCATACACTTCTGGTAGACATGTAGCGTTGCTGCTGACGACTGGTGCGCCGTAGCCCATTGCTTCAAGCCCCGGCAGGCCGAAACCTTCCATGAGGGAGGGAAATACGTAAGCCGAGGCGTTGGTATACAGCCAGTCGCGCTGTGAATTTGGTAAAAATCCAGTGAAATGAATGTTGCGGTATTTTTTATCTGTAAAATACTTTTCATTTTTTAGAGCACTGGCGTTTTTATTGCCAACCAATATTAACCCCAGGTCCGGATGGGTTGATAATAACCTTTGATGAGCGTCGCCTAAGTGGCGGATATTTTTGTAGTCGCTTTGTTGACCGACATATAGGATAAATTCTTTAAAAGAGTGGTTGTATGGGGATAATTCATCGACAAATACATCGGCGGCTTCATAGGTGACGATAACTTTGCTTGGGTCAATTTTAGCAAATTTAACCAACTCTTTTTTAGTAAATTCACTCGGGGTAATAATGTATTTGCTTGATTTGGCGACGCTTTTGAAGACAAACTTGCCGATGAATTGCTTTAAGTGAAACATGAACCAGTTTTTGTCTGAATTGTATGTCTGTAAGAGTGTTAAATCGTGAAAAGTCGTGACGTGATTGCCTTTATATAATATTGGTTGTTGTGGCATACAAAAATGTACTAAGTCTGGCGATAATTTATCCAAAAACTTCTTAAATCCAATCTGTTCGGACAGGGAATAATTAGCAAAGTCGACAGTCATCACGGTAAAGTTCGGAGCGGTTGGCTGCCAATAGTCTTTGTCTTTGGATGGGACTAATATTGTATAGGTATTTTCGGTATCTATTTGTTGCAAATATGTTAATAGTCGTTCGACGTAAGTTCCAGTAGAGCTGTTAACGATTCGGGCATCAATGACGATATGGCTCATATTTTATCCTTAATAAACACGAATTTACGGTATAAGAGGTAATTCCAAATTAAAGTTACGATTGTTGCCATAATTTTACCTGCGAATAAAATTACGTAACTATTAATTTGTAGCGAATTTAATACAATTCGAGCGCCTTCAATAATAACTGGCTGAATTATCCATAGACCGAAGAGGGTGATAGTAAGAAAATAAGAAAACTTCGTTTTTGTAAATTTGGCACCATCTTTGAACGTAAATGATTTATTGGCAAAGAAACTAAACATCAATGCGACAGAGGTGGATATATAGTTGCTAGCCAGTGCTGGTAGGCCTAATGCTACTAAAATAAACAACGTACCAAAATCAATCGCCGTATTAAGGCCGCCAACAATCGCAAAACGGAGTTTTTCAGCGTGCTTTTTTAACATGTTTACCACTGTGGTACTCCTCGACAAGATAAAGTGGACGAGATTTTGTTTCGTTAAAGATACGTCCAATATATTCGCCGATAATTCCTAATGATAACAATTGAACGCCACCCAAGAATAGAACGACCGCCATAAGAGATGGGTAACCTGCAACTGGATCGCCATACAATGTTGTCTTCACGACAACAATTAGTATGAAGACAAAGGCTATAAAGGAAATAATAAATCCTAAAATTGAAGATATGCGTAGTGGAAAAGTCGTAAATGACGTAATCCCATCAATAGCAAAATTAAATAATTTAATGTAATTCCATTTACTGACGCCGGCAATTCGAGGATCGCGGTCGTAAGTAATTTCTTTTTTCTTAAATCCAATCCAACTGAACATGCCTTTGGTGTAGCGCTGTGATTCGCGCATTTGTTTTAGAGCTTCGACGCAACTACGGTCCAACAACCTGAAGTCGCCGGTGTCTTGTTGAATTTGGATATGGGTAACTTTTTGAAGCAGGCGATAGTAAAGTTTAGAGGTTGTCTTTTTAAACCAAGTTTCGCCGTCGCGGCTATTGCGTTTGGCATAGACGTCATCAAAGCCGTCTTCCCAGAATTTAATCATTTTTGGTATTAGTTCAGGTGGGTCTTGCAGGTCGGCGTCGATAATTACCGTGGCTTCGCCGGTGACGTGGTCTAACCCTGCAATCATGGCGATTTCTTTACCGAAGTTGCGCGACAGATTAACGTAAGAAACGCGGTCGTCGGCCGTGGCGTAATGCTTGATTATGTCTAAGGTTTTGTCGCGGCTGCCGTCATTGACAAATAAAAACTCAAATTCATATGATTTGTTGTCGTTGGCTAATTTGTTTAATCGTTGGAAAAGATGTTCCAAAACATCTTGCTCGTTATAAGCGGGGACTAGAATGCTAATCTTTTTCATCAGTACTAGTATAACCTAAGTCGGTAGGTGGTAGGTAGTATATGGTAGGTGGGCTATTTGCTGGTGAAAAACTTACGCAGTTTGCGGATGCCGGTTTGGTTTGTAGGTAGGTCGCTCCATAAAATACCATTGATGTATTTTGTCGTGACTTGCCTGTTTTTTTGGATGTTGCGACGTTCGCCTAGCGCCTTGAATCCTAGTATAAAACCCATCCAAGCACCTTTTATGGTTGGTTTCCCATTACCTTTTGCAATGGCGTTAAAAAACATCAGGATGTAGGCGAAGTAAAAGCGAATGCCGATTGAGAATAGTAAACCGAAAGGTACGTTTTTAATAAACAACAAAGGCAGGTTTTTGAAAGTTTGATAAACCGTAAAGCCAGGTAATTTTTTACTGGTCTGCCCGTGGTTATGGTAGGCGACGGCGTCGGCTGCATAAGCAACTTTCCATCCAGTCAGTTGGGCGCGGAAACTGAGGTCGGTATCTTCGTAATATGCAAAGAAGTCTTCGTCGAATAAGCCGATTTCGCGTAGCATTTGAATACGGTATAGGCTAGCGCCGCCACTGGCACCAAACACAAGTTGAGATTTAGGGGCTTTAATTCGTTTGTCGCCACGGTTGCGGGGGAATGGAAGCCCCCAGGTTGAATATTGTTCGCCGGTGCTGTCTATATATTCACCCGATGCATCTAATAATAACCCCGTTACAATGCCAATAGAATCATCAACTGAGGCTGTTTTGACAAGATTATCCAACCAATCCTTATCGGCAATGGCGTCATTATTAAACAACGCCACATAGTCGCAGTCGTTATTCAAAGCCCATTCAATACCGGTGTTAGATCCGCCAGCAAAGCCGAAGTTTTTGGGATTATAAACAATCTCGACGTTACTATGCTTAGATTGGTATTCGCCAAGAAGCTTGCACGAATCATCGGTCGAACCATTATCGATGACCACGATTGTGAAATTATTATGTGATTGATGTTGTAACGACGCTAGGCACTTTAAGGTGTCAGTAATGCCATTCCAGTTTAGTACAACTATTGCAACTCTATTCATAACGATGCATCTATCTTATAACAAAAGCCGGCGAGAGGATAATAAATATATCCATATGTTTTTATCACGAGCGGCGCATTGTTACATCAATCTGATATAATTAATCGTGAACTTATGAAATTATCTAATGTTTTTAGTAGACGGAATAGAATTCTGTTAGCCGAACTCGTGCGAACAGATTTTAAACTTCGGTACCAAGGTTCGGCCTTGGGCTATGTATGGTCTATTCTTAACCCTCTATTGCTCTTCGCGATTTTATATGTCGTTTTTGTTTATTTTTTGGGCATCGGTAAAGGTATACCGCATTATCCTGTTTATCTGCTGTTGGGTATTATTTTTTGGAGGTTCTTTACCGAGGCCACAAACAATGGGCTAAATGCTATCGTCGCGCGTGGAGCTTTGATTCGAAAAATACACTTCCCGCATTACATAATCGTCGTATCTGGAACAATATCATCGCTAATCAATCTAAGTATCAATATGTTGGTAGTTCTTTTGTTTATTGTCCTTAACGGCGTGCAGTTGACATGGATGTCGCTGCTGGTAATACCTTTAATTTTAGAGTTGTATGCTTTTGCTTTGGCGTTAGCCTTTTTCTTATCAGCAGTTAACGTTAAATTCCGTGATGTTGGCTATTTGTGGGAAGTATTTTTGCAAGCTGCCTTTTATGCGACGCCAATTATTTATCCTATAACTCTAGTTGTAGAGAAGAGTGCAATAATTGCAAAAATAATTATCCTAAGCCCGGTGGCTCAGGTTATTCAGGATGCCAGGTATGTGCTTGTTACTAATACGGCCGTAACGCCGACTAGTTTATTAGGGCACAAACTTATTGATTTAATCCCAATCGCCATTATCGTATCAACTATCGTAATCGCCGCTTTGTATTTCAAGAAAAAGTCAGTCAGATTTGCGGAGGATGTCTAATGAAAAATATCCCAGATAATCAAACCGTAGTATCGGTAAATCATATTACGAAGTCATTCCGTATCCCTCTTGATGGAAGTATGAACATCAAACAAAAGATTGTGAACGTGTTCAAGGGATCAAAAGGCTATCGCGTATTTACACCTTTAAATGATATATCGTTTGATATAAAAGAAGGTGAATTTTATGGTATCGTTGGCCGCAACGGCAGTGGCAAAAGTACATTGCTAAAGACCATGGCTAACATATACACGCCAGAAAAAGGGAGCGTAAAAGTTAAAGGATTGCTAGTTCCATTTATTGAACTTGGTGTTGGCTTTAACCCAGACTTAACTGGTCGTGAAAATGTGTATCTGAATGGTGCACTGCTTGGATTTGATCGCTACGAAATTACCGCCATGTATGAAGAGATTGTTGATTTTGCTGAACTACATGATTTTATGGAAGAATGCCTAAAAAACTACTCATCTGGCATGCAAGTGCGCTTGGCGTTTTCGATTGCTATCCGTGCCAGAGGCGACATACTACTGTTAGATGAAGTTTTAGCCGTTGGTGATGAAGCTTTCCAGCGAAAATGTTACGACTATTTCAACGACCTGCGACGCAACAAGAAAACGGTCGTTTTAGTAACGCACAACATGGGCGCTGTTGAAACCTTTTGTACTAAAGCATTGTTTTTGGAAGACGGTGAGATCAAGCTGGTCGGCGATCCGCATGAAGTTGCGTCGGCATATAGCAAAAGTAATGACAAATCCATTTCTTTGCAAGAAAGCTTATCTGATAATGAATACGAAAAAAATCGTAACCAAAACATTAATATTAATATAGTAGATAAAAACGGTAAAACAACGTCTAAATTCACAGCTGGCGACACAATGACGGTTGAGGTATCGTGGACAAACTCGGATGTTAAAAACATCGGAGTTGCTATATTTAAGTCAAATGGTGATTATGTCTATGGAACTAATACCTATATTGAAAAAATAGAGTTATCAAAAAATAAAAAAATGAGCTATGAAGTAGATTTGAATGTCGCCGAAGGTTCATATTTCTTGAAGGCTGCACTTTTTGGTGAAAACGATGCTATACGGATAGAATTTGAAGAACATGGCACTGGTTTTGTGGTTAATCGAGAGAAGAACGATTATCGATGGGGTGGTATCACCAAGTTAACTAGTCGCTGGAGGCAGTAAATGTCGAAAAAGATTAAAATACTGGTATTGTCGCACATCTCTGATTTAACCGGTGGTGCCGAGATGTCTATGTTGGACACTTTTGATTATTGGAACGCTCATTATGATATTGAACCTGAATTTGTTATGCGCCAACCAGCCAAGGCGCTGGCGGGAGCTTTGCAAGAACGAGGCTGGAAGTATTATGTATTGGACTACACTTTTTGGTCTGATGGCGTACCACCGATTAAGGCACAAGATATATTTAAGGCCGCAACGGTTAATGCCCAGGCGGTTTTTGATATAGAAGAAATTATTAAAACGTCCAAGCCTGATTTGGTTATGACCAACTCTATCGTATCGCCGTGGGCCGCAATTGCTGCGCATTTTCAAAAAGTTCCACATGCTTGGTTTGTGCGCGAATATGGCGACTTGGACCACGGACGTACGTTTGAGATAGGCAGGGAAGCAACCTTTAATGACGTCGATATTTTGTCAGATTTGGTAATCACTAATTCTAAGACCCTAGCCGAACACGTTCGACAATACGTCGATGCTAAAAAGGTGACGACATTATACACGCCATTTAAGGTTAATTTGATGCGTGAAAAGTTGCAGGAATCTGCGCCTAGTCCATTCACCAGCAAAGATAGCTTAAAGTTGGTTATGACGGGTACTTTGGCCCCATCGAAAGGTCAGGGAGAGGCGGTTGAAGCGGTTGGGCTGCTGAACGATCAGGGTTATGACGTTGAGATTTGTTTAATCGGTGGCAACCCGGCACCCGGGTATATGGAACAGATGGAATCGACGATAAAAGAGCATAACATATCTAAAAAAGTGCATTTTGTTGGTCATCAGGCCAACCCATTTGCCTATATTGCCCTTGCTGATGTTGGCGTTATGGCCTCACGTAAAGAAGCATTTGGTCGCGTTACATTTGAATATTTGGCTGCTGGCAAACCAGTGGTCGGCGCTAATGCCGGGGCGACGCCAGAGTTGGTCAAAGATGGCCACAGCGGATATTTGTATGAACAAGGCGACAGCAACAGCCTAGCTAAGGCTCTGACAAATTATGCCAAAGACAAATCGTTGATTGAAAAGCACGGTGTTAATGCCAAAAAATCTACCGACACAATGATGAGCGGTGATTTTGGCGCTGATGCTCTTTTTGAAAAAATAAAAGTAATTGCGACAAAAGGCTATGATAGCCAAAAAGAGTTTTTGAATTTCTCACACAGATGGCTTGAATATGTTTTGATTGCCGAGCGATCAATTAACGAATCCAAAACCATGTCGCTAAAGGGATTGGTCAAGCTAAGGCTTCGCCAAAAAGCCAAGGGCATATACCACAAAGCCAGAACAGCTAAATCACGGATACTAGGTAAATAATATGGACGCAAATCATCACGTAACGATAGTTGTTCCGGTATACGGAGACTGGCCGTCGCTTGGTAATTGCATTAAATCTCTTAAATCCAACATCAATCCTAAATTACACACGGTTATTTTTGTAAACGACTGTGGTCCAGACGTTGATGTGATAGAGCGCAATATCAAAAAAAGTATCAACGGTTTAAAAAACTTCAAATATTATCGTAATGCTAAAAATCTTGGCTTTGTCGGCACGTGCAACCGAGCCGCGCTGGATATCGATAAGACAAATAACGATATATTGCTTTTAAATAGCGACACAATCGTCACCAAGGATTTTGTCGAAGAGATGAGTTACGTGATGTATGAGTCGCCAAATAACGGTGCCGTATCGCCTAGGTCTAACAACGCGACAATTGCAACCATTCCGCTTTCAGCAGCAGCTAAAAAAGACATAAAGCCGAACGAATCCTATCGTATATTTAAAAAGATTCAACCTAAACTTCAAAGGTCAACGGTTGTGCCGGTGGCGCACGGTTTTTGTATGTTGATTCGTCGCGAACTTATTAAAAAATACGGGCTATTTGATACCGCTTTCGGCAAAGGTTACGGCGAAGAAGTTGATTTTTGCATGCGCATAGGCAAAAAGGGGTATGTGTCCTTGTTGGCCAACTGGGCGTACGTTTTTCATTTGGAAGCGCGAAGCTTTTCAATGGAAGCTAAAAAGAAATTTATTGAAGAGAACAACAAGATAATTTGGGAAAGATACCCAGAGTATCGTGAATCGGTGCGTGATTATATGGAAAGCGCATTAGTGCGAGAATCAGCCATAGAAGAATCGGTTGGCGTCGGTAAAAAAGTATCACTAAAATCTAAATTAAAAACAGCGATTAAGAACAACAAAATCGCTGGCAAGATAATTCGTAAAATTCGCTAATTGGTAATCTGTTGCAACAGCTCTAGTATAGTTGCGGCTGCTATTTCAGATGATCGTTTATTCCAAAGATAGCCCACGGCTTTTGGTAAAGCATCTGAATCTTTTCGACGGAAACCGTCTATGTCGTTTAATATTTTACTGAGTTTTTCTACCCACAAATCTTGGGAGTTATTTATGCGAATAATATAATCGTCAAGTTCTTTGGTGTCATATGCGGGTACGTTTGAAGCGACTGGTCGGATGTTGGCGCCAATATAATCTAGGCATTTAATGTCTGACTTGTAGCTGTTAAATGGCGATTCGACAAGAGGGCATAGACCAATATCAAAAGGTCCTTGCTGTAAAAACCAACTGACGAACTTTGGATATATAGACCCGCCTGGTGGTTGGTATAATCTGGTTATCCAGCGTCGTTCCGGCAGATCATTGCATGATACGCCAATGACGGACAACTCAAACTTTCTTGGGAATTGTTTGGCTAGTTTGTCCAAGGCGCCCAGTAACATTCTGAAGTCTTCATCATGAGTGGCAGTGCCCATATATATCATTCGTAGTGGTCCCTGCGTTACTGGGGCTTGTTGAGGCTGTTTCCATAAGTGTTTATCTAGGGTGTTAGCAACGACATATACCGTGGGGTTGTCTGCTTTGTGTTGTTCAACTAATGCCGGTGTCGATACCCATACTTGATTGGCATTTTTTAACAAGTATTCTAGCGCCAAGTGCCTATCGCCTTGAATCGAATATTCGGAGTGAGAATTATCTATCAAACTAAATGCGTCGTCATTATCAACGACTAGTTTGATGTTGCGTTTTTTAAGGGTTGATACTAATTTTTGAGCATTTTTGACATTATCGTAAGCTGTTCTTTGGACGATGCAGACATTAATATTTTCGGGTAATTTGGTTGTATTTTGTCGGAATATTTTAAAGGCGACAGGCTCATTTGATACAAGTTTGCTGAGAGGAGATATTAATCGTATAAAAGCTGAACTTTTAGGATAGGTTGTGCCGTCGCGGAGGATAAGGGCGATTGATATTTTGGTCCCAGAGTCATCAGTGGTACCGTAGCTATATACGTCTTTTAGAAGTTTGCGCAGTTTTAGAAACTGGTGAAGATATTTTAAATGCGATTTTACATAAATTAATTTAGCCACCCATTTTATAGACATAGCCATGTAATGTTTGGCTTTACGTAATAGCCAAATCAGTTTTCTGATGGCTCTAATTAAAAAAGGAATATCGGTTTCGAGTTTATTATCTCTTTGCACTAATCTATATTTTACTACATTGGCCAACATTTAACATCGCGTCGCTTGTTCGGGACTTTCATAAAATGCTACACTGGTGCATATAATGACTGCGAGTAATATGATTGCCGATATTCGACGTATGTGGACGAGGGGCGCGCATGTGTTGCTAAATGGGAGTATCACTATACGTCATAGGAGTTTTTCCAAGACCGTTTTAGTAGGCGTCTTGGGTGTTGTGCTGCTATATATTGGCGTTGCGGGTATTGTCTCTACCGCTGTACCATGGGGGAACAAGTCCGACACTCAATACCACATTGACTATGTGTGGGAAGTTTATAACGGCAGACTACCAAAATTTGGAGAAGGCATTAAGTATCCGCCACTGCAAAACGGCAAGAGCGTTCATTTAACAGCTAGCCATCCACCTTTGTTTTATTTGATACATGCTCCTTTTCTGGGGCCATTGTTGAATGCAGGTAAAGTAAGTGAGGCAATTGCGGTTGGAAGAGCAATCAATATAGGGCTGGGTGTGCTGTGTGTTTTGGCATTAGCTTGGGCTGGTTGGGTGTTTGGTGGTAGTAAAAGAGAGTTAATGGCAGTCGCGGTTCCAGCAATAGGCGCTTTGATGTATCGCTTTACCACGCTGAACATCGTTTTTGGCAATGATGCGTTGGTAGTGTTATTCGCCACTTTGGCATTTATATTTATCTACAAACTCCTAAAAGAAGGTCTGCAACCAAAGTATTTAATTTGGCTAGGTGTTGTATCGGTGCTTGGTATGTCATCAAGGGCGCCATACATAGTTATATTGGCGATTAGCCTGCTTGCGGTCGTGGTGGCTGCGATTATGCACGGAAAAGGTAAATTGGTGCGTAAGGTAGCATACGGAGTTTTATTATCATCTATAATTGCCATGGCCGTCGCTGTGTTTATCGGTTGGTTTTATTACCGTAATTATCAAGCCAGCGGTAGCTGGTTCAAGTCGTCACCAGACGGCTTTACTGGTGGCCGACCGTATAAATCTCTATGGGATGTTTTGACCGGGTCGGGGCTGTGGTCGTTGTTTTATATCAACTCCTCGTCGGCACCTTTTATTTCTACGGCAGTTACGACTATGGCAGCGGCCGGTTATTTGACGTTAAAACGCAAAAAGATAAAAGTTTTTTACAAGCAGAATAGGGCCTGGACGATAACTATTATTCTGTTGGTATTAGCTGTGATTGGTATTTTGATAACTCAAATACAATTAGCTGTTGGCTATGGATCAATCAATTTCCGATATTTATTGCCAGTTTTGATGCCGATAAGTCTGCTTTTAGCCTATGGATTATTACAGTTCAAGTCAACAAGGGCGCAATTAGTGTCGGTTGCGGCAATAAGTATGGGTATCGTAACACTATTGCCCGTGGCGGCTTCGACGACGGTTAGCAAGCTAGTCCCAGCGGTGCTAGGTGCGAATAATTATATTAGTAAAATATTTGTTGCAACCAAAGCTAACAATGTTCCGAATGCTATTACAGTTTTATTATTGGTTATATTTGTCATCGGCTCAATACTATTGCCGATTTCACTGTTTAGATTATCGAGCGTAAAAAGAAAACTATTCACTAAATAAGTTTATTTTATTGGCGACCCTGTTGGCAGGCTGTTTGCAAAACTGCTAGACACCGTCCGTACGTCACTAGATAATAACTTCATTGAATCAAACACTGATCGAGAGGTGACCCAGCGCTTAGCGCCGTTTTCTATTTTGTATACTTGTGTTTGACCAGCGATACGCACAAGGTTTGTTAGTGCCGAAAGGGTGGTTAACCGAGCAAAAATAGGGTCACTTAATGTTGGTAGTGTAGATAGGTCGAGTTTGAACACGGTAGGGCCACTTATATCAGCTGTAACAGGACGTTTTTGACCATTATTATCAACTTGCCATACGTTACCGAGGGTGTCTTTGGCAAAATATTGAAGGTGGTCAATGACGGGGTCGGGGTAACCGGCCACCTGCTGTGAGGTATAGCTTTGTACGCTGGCAATGGTCATTCCGTATGCATGGATAAGCTGCGATGAAGGTATGGCCAAGCTGGTGTTGGCTGAGTTTACCATATATATCGTGCTGGTTGTTCCGATTCTAAATAATTGGCCCTGCGCCAGGATTTTACTGCCGGAATCTGGGAATAGACTAGCCGACCTGGTGTCTAAATTGGCGACTTGAGAAAACGTAAAGTCTTGTTCGGCGAGAGCGGTGGCAGAAGCTACGTGATACCTTTTGCCTGATTTGACAACATAAACTTCTGAACCATTGTTGATTCTAAACGCTCCCGTGAATTGAGTCGTTGGTAGCGCTAATTTATTTATAAATCCATCTGGCAATGTTGCGAAGTCGCTGTCGCTGAAGCCTAGATCGGTTATTACTGATGGTTGAACTTCTAGTTTTTGCTTACTATCCAGAATATACAGCTTACCATCGACATCCTTTACTAATTGGTTGATAGTTGGTCTAGTCGAGAGTGGTAATTGATCGATGGCCGGAGAAACATAGTCCATAGCGAGTACTAGGTTGCTTGCGACCTGACCGTTAATTAACTGCAGCCCAACCCCGTCCCAGAAGTATACTTTGCTATCTGAAGAATCTTTGACGAATGAATTTGCTATAACAATAGGTGCGCCTAAAGTAATATCGTCGACATAAGATTGGCTCAGGGTGGTAACGGCGCGTGTTGAATAGATAGGGCTGCCCATTGTCGTGTACGCTGCTTGATTACTAATGTGGCTCTTTTTGCCACCGTTCATAAGGTATATCCCTGGTTGACTACTGGCCTTGATAATCTCGGTTAATGCAGGTCCCTTACTGACGCTATCTAAGATAATTGGATCAAGATCTTGTTCGTTGCCGGTAATCGTGTAGCCGTATGTATTGTATAGGTCGCTCGTTGGAAATTGTAGTAATTGTCCGTGATCGACCAGATATATTTCACTGCCACCGTCGACTCGGGTACGGTTGCTGAGTGTGCCGCCACTTTGATACAACTTCATCAAATTTGATGTTACTACGCCAATGTCTTTTCGGCTAAAGCCATAGGCTGACAATATTTTAGAAGATGGTATGTAATAATACTTGCTACCATTCAACATGTAAACCTTGTCGCTATCGGCCGTCTTGAATACCAACGGCAGGTAAGTTGATCCGAACCAACTGGTAAAGTATTGAAAAAAGTCTAGGTTGCCGTATGCCCCGCACGTCACGGTTGTGCCCCATGGTGCGTCTAGGGCAGCCTTGTTGGGCTGGTAGGGCGTGTAGTTGTACAGATTTGCCGTAGCTTGGTTTTGAATGAAGACGTTACTGCCGCCACATGATTTGTCCGGATTGTACTGTATATATCTTGTGGTTTCTCCGGCGAAGTTGAAATTGTTAGGATTTGTTGTGTATTGCCTAAATTGCCAGGCGGCAGAAATTACTTGTTTGGAGAATCCGGCATAGCCACTACTGCATGGTTGATAATCTGGACATCCATACCCCATAGCTGACTGGTATTGCCATGGCGCCGGCCAAGTGTCCGTAATCAGGCTTTCTTCCTTTTGCAATGTAACCAAAATAACCTGTGGGTTTATCCCGTACTGTTGTGCTGCATTATAAATTATTTGTGCTGCGGATATCGAACCTGACGGCCTTGTGCCTCCAATGCTTTTTATAGAAGCTTTTAATATATAGCCTTGAGCGTAATCGCCATTTGTGGCATAGCCGCCGCCTGCTGCTGGATAGACTGCGGTGAGAGATGTATATTTGTAAGCATTATTTTGGTAATAAGTTCTCGAGCCGGTTTTGGTACTTCCATTCTTGTCCTTATAGCTGAAACTTAAGGAATAGGCGGCAGAGGGGTTCTCGTAGAAATCCTTCAAGCATACCCAAGGCGGGTTATAGGTAGTGCCGCTAGTTCCTGAAAAGCCGGCATGATCTGTATCGCATACTGACACCTGGGAATTCAAAAAGCTCTGAATCTGGCTTACCGACATAGTATTGCTTTTGAAAAACACAACATCGTCAATTATTCTACCTGGATTGAAATTAGGGTAGGAAGTGGCGTAACTTTTACTTGGCGGTATTACTAATGCCGATGCTACTGTTAATACCAGAGCCAGTACGCCGATAGGCCAATTGAACCTTCTGCGCATCATCACTTCACTTCTACATCGGTTGATGCAGTTCCAAAAATACTGTCTTGTTTTGCGGACACTGTCAAATTCCAGGTGCCGTTGGATAAGTCAGAATAGGGAACGTTATAATTACAACTGTAATAGGTGCCGGAAAAGATTGCTTGATTGCTATAGTCCTTCTCAATCGAGCCCTTGGTAAGTTTATATGTGCACTGTTCACTATTTGCATTATCTAAAATTGTACGTATAAGCACCGCGCCTCCAGGCGTGTCCTGACCAGCGAATGAATAAGTTATTGCAATATTAGTAGTGGTCGTATCATTGGTGTTGGATGAACTGCCACTTTGGTTTTTTGTATTAGTATCGTTAACAATCTTATTCGTCGTGGTTGGTTTAATATTATCTTTAGTGCTACCGTCGGGCGAAGAATTAGTAGCATTGCTCGGCGCTTTAGTGGTTAAATTCAAAAAACCACCTTTAAATACCAAAACGTATATTAATATGCTTGCAATAATCAAAGTAATAACACCAGCGATGACGAGTCGTGATTTATACCGTAATTTATTTTTTTTGACTATTTGCATGGTGTTTGATTTTTGACCTTTTAATATAACAATTATAATACTTTTCGGAATTATCCACAAGTTGTGCCACCACCTTAGAGCTGGTAAAAAACAAGAGGTGAATGCATAATGAAAACATGACGACAAAAAAGACCGTGTGTGTGATAACTTGCTACAAGCATCCTGACTATATTCGTGCCAAAACCATCAGGGCTGCTCTGAGTGCTAGAAAAGACATCGAAATGATTGTCGTAAAAAATTCAAATCGCGGTATCTGGCGTTATTTTGAAGTGTTGGCTAAAGTTATGGTTACGCGTATAAAACACAATCCTGACATTTATATTTTAACCTTTCGCGGCTACGAGATGCTACCGTTTGTTCGCATGGCAACAGTCGGTAAGGTATTTATTTTTGATGAATTTATTAATTTGATTGAATGGACGGTTTATGAGCAGAAAAAAATTAAGGCCGGTGGTATCGCAGATCGGATACTTCGCATAGGTTATCGTTTTTGGTTAAAGTCGGCGGATGCAATATTAACCGACACTATGTCGCATGCTGAATACTCATCAAAACTCATGAACATTCCAATTAGTAAATATGTGCCGCTGATTGTCAGTACTGACGAAAACACGTTCAAGGCTGTAAAAGCACCACAGTCAAAGGATACTTTTAAAGTCTTTTATTATGGTAGTATGTTGCCGCTACACGGGGTTGACGTAGTTATCGACGCTATGCATCTGTTAAAAAACAAAGACATACATCTGACTCTGATTGGTGGCGATGACCACACAAAAGAAACAATTAATTCAGCAATCAATGCTGGCGCAAAAATCGATTATAAAAAATGGGTTAATTTTGAAGAACTGCCAAAATATATGCAAGAATCTGATGTTTGTTTGGCTGGTCCTTTTGGTGGAACTTTTCAGGCGCAGTTTGTTATAACAGGCAAAGCTTATCAGTTTTTGCAAATGAAAAGGCCAATAATTATCGGCGAAAATAAAGAATCACATATTTTTGCGGACAAAAAGAACGCACTGGTGGTAAAACAAGCCGATGTTAAAGCACTAACCGATGCTATTAATTGGGCATATGACAACAGAGGTGCACTATCGTCTATTGGTGAAGCTGGGTATAAATTATACCAAGATAAATTGTCCAACAAAGCCCTGGCGGTAGAGTTAGACGAATTACTCTCTAGGTTTTAGTTTAAAAATCGACAAATGTTTTCGACTATTGATGGCTAGTAGGGCGACAAACATCAACGCCAAGAAACTTATATAAAATGCACGGTCAATCACGCTAGCCCCAATAATAGTTGTCGTATTAATACCGTGCAGTTGTTGCGACAGCGCCAAGAATGATTCTCGGATACCAATTGCTCCAGGTGTTATTGCCACAAAAAGCGATAGGTTAGCCGCTGCGGTGTAGACAATAGTTTGAGTAACGGACACGCCAAGATTGACGTGATGTATCTCGACAAAGTATGTTGCGACTGTGGCAAGTACTAAGGCAACTGCGCCAACGCCTATAAGCCAAAAATTAACGTCATTTAGTTTCAAAGACTGCAATATCGGCCTAACTCGTCCAAAGCGTTTTTCAATCAGATAAATTGCAAGTAGTAAAATTAAAATACCGACAATTGCATAAATGTAGAAAATCCCTAGACCGAACCTAAGTACCCCAGCCACGAACAGTATTAGCACGTTGATAATGCCAAAGAAGCTATAAAAAATAAGAGTAGTGATAAAAAAATCCCTTATCCGTACTCCGTATTTTTTCTTTAGATATATTGCCCTAAAACCTGGGCCACTTTGGAGTGGTCCAAAAAAATTAACAATTGATGAATATCCCGTCAGGATTATATTGTCGCTAATCGATGAGGTCTTCTTGATGAAGCGAAGTGAGTAAAACAAAATAACGGCGTTGACTAAGGTTATTAATGTATAACCACCAGCCAGCAGTATGATTGTGGTCAGATCTAGACTTTTTAGAGTTTGGATAACTTCATGGTGGGAACTTATGTATAGGCCAAAAACAACAAAGGTCGCGATAATAATGGCCGCTACGACAAAATATTTAATTAACACGTACGATGATTTGTTAGCCATCTTATTTATTATAGTATAATGAAGTGAATAAAGTATGGGTGAAAAAAAGAACTATTTTAAAGCTTTCATAGATTTTGTTGCCTCGAAACGGTTCTTTTACGTAGTTATCGGTTTGTTTTTGTTTCAAGCGATGTGGATTGGATTGAGTAATAATTATGGTTCGCCACATGACGAAAAATATCATGTCGGAGTTATACAGATATATAGCCATCAGCTTACGCCATTTATGAACGGGCAACCTACGTCATACGATCAATTCGGCGACATTTCTCGCAATAGTTCGTACCTATACCATTATTTAATGAGTTTTCCATACAGACTAATCAGTAGCATAACCGGCGATTTGAAAATACAGGTATTGTTTTTAAGATCATTTAACATCTTGTTTGTAGTTTTGGCGTTGTTGATATTCAAAAAGATTCTTGATGAGCTGTTTAAAAAACCTATAATTAGCAATTTATCATTGTTTGCTGTGGTAATGACACCCGTAGTTACTTATGTGTCAGAAGGTGTTAATTATGATAATCTGGTCTTTTTGGGCTTTGCTGTCTCGTTGTATCTAACGATTAAACTATTGAAGAAGTTCCGTTTTACGACGGCGTTATTGTGGCTGTCGGTTAACATACTAACCGTGTTGGTGAAATTTTCATACGGGCCGATAGCGCTTGTATTGGTAGCCGGAACGGTCGTATATTATTTTGTAAATAAAATAAAAATTATCCCTGAAATAAAGCATTCATTAAAGAATACAAAAAGAATAAAGATGGTTTTGTTGATATTGTTGTCTGTTGTTGCAATGGGTTTGTTTGTTGAACGTTATGTGGGTAATATTGTGGCATACGGGACACCCATGCCTGATTGCGCCAAGGTGTTAAATGCCGAGAGGTGCAGTAATTGGGCTGCGTGGGAGAGAAATGTCGTATTACAGCAAAAACATCTGACGAAAAAACGAGTTAGTTTTGCCAGCTATTCCTTAAACTGGGTGAAAACCATGGAGAGTTCTAGCTTTGGTATCTATAGAACATCGAGCGTTAAAAAGGCTTTGCCTATAATCAAGTTTGCTGGGTACTTTGTGTTGGGCCTATTTTTGCTACTCACGGTACTAAATATAAAGTACATCTTTAAGCGGCCAGTGCTATTAATCACACTCGGATCGATAGTTTTGTACACGTTGGCGCTATTCTATGTAAATTATAGAGATTATCGCTTGCTTGCTTCGCCAGTTGCTATCCAGGGGCGATATTTAATACTAATAATGCCGTTGATGATGGGTTTTGGTTTGTTCTTTGTACATAAAATATTGGAACAATATAAAAAACTATGGTTAGCCTTTGTAATATTTTTAATACTCATCTTTTTGCAAGGCGGTGTCGTTACGTATATCGTCAGCAGCGATCATGCTTGGTGGTGGCCCGATAAAACAGTCGTTAATATTAATGAATCGGCCAAGAACGTACTGAAACCAGTAGTTTTTAAGTAGTAGTTTATCTGATATAATTTTATTCAGCTATGCGTGAGAGAATACAAAAAATATTAAACAAATTACTACACTTTTTTGGCAGTAAATATTTCTTTTGGGTGATAATCGTGTTATTTGTGTTGCAGTCAATGTGGATTGCATTTAGTTCGGGGTTCGGCATGCCGTATGACGAATCTTTTCATTTTGGAGTAATAAAAATATTTGGAGCGCAGTGGTTTCCGTTTATTACCAGCCAACCACATTCATATGACATATACGGCAACCTGGCACACGGGGATGCTACATTGTTCCATTATTTCATGAGCTTCCCGTATCGTATAATCACAGCTTTTACGCATAATCTAGCGGTTCAAGTCATATCACTGAGATTGATATGTATTGCTATGGTCGCTGTTGGTATCGCACTTTATAATAAATTATTTCAAAAAATCGGCATCAAACGAATATTTATTAATTTTGGTATGTTAATATTTGTGTTATTGCCAATTGTGATATTTTTGGCAGCTACAATTAATTACGATAATATGTTGTTGCCATTAACCGCATTATTCTTTATCGTCTGTGTCGACATAATATCCAGCAAAAAGGTAGTATGGACACAATATTTATGGCTAGTGATTATCGGTTGTTTTGCATCATTGGTAAAATATACGTTTTTGCCAATATTCGCAATCGGCGTGGTTTATCTGTTGGTAGTTTTGTATAGACGATATGGTAAAAATATATTTTCAAAAATAACTAAGTCTTTTCAGTCGACCGATAAAATAAAGAGAGCCGGCATCATATCGTTGGCCATCATAACTATCGGTATGTTCTCGGCAGTTTATTTACAAAACATTATAGTATACAGATCTATCAAACCAAGTTGTGAAAAGGTTATGAGCGAAAAACGCTGCGCCAAGAATGCTGTTTACGCGAAATATTTTACACCGAAGGCTAGAGCGCTGAGGTCTGGTAGACCTTTAGTGCAGATACCAAATTATATAACACCGTGGGTTTTACAAATGGAGAGTTGGACGACTATGATGGGAGGGGGCGGCAGCGATGGTCTTTCTGCTCCTTTACGCAAGCCACTTCCGATATTCTTTACGACGGTTTTCGTGGGTAGTTTTATTGGGCTACTCGCACTATTTTACGCGTGGAAGTCTTTACCAAAGAAACCAAGTTGGTATTTTTTGATTGCCATGTCCGCCGCCCTGACACTAATAGTGTTTTTGCAGAATTATTCTATGTATGCAGATCTGCATGTTATGGCCGCTATTCAGCCTAGGTACCTTTTAGGCATTATTCCTATTATTTTAGTAATGGCCGTCGTTGCTATTAATCATATACTTAAAAACAAAATATATTTGAAAGTAGTAATATTACTGATAGTTCTACTGCTATTCACTCAGGGCGGTGGTATCATCACATATATTTCACAGAGTAGGAAGTTTTGGTATTGGCAAAATTCTAACGTTATCAATGCTAACGTTACGGCTAAGAAAATAATACTGCCGTTTGTTAAAGATAACTAAATAATAATTAGTTTTGTTTCTTTTCGCAAAGAACTAAATATCCTTCAGATAAGTCGTACCCGTTAAATACTCGGCTCATTTGATAAAAAGGGATGACGGCTTTTTCAATGTCAATTATTTTTATAGCTCTGGGTATTCTGACTGGATTTATGCCGCTATCTTTTGAGCGGTCGCACATGGATTCATTTTTATTTTTAAGAAGCCTAGCCTTAAACACGGCTTTTCTGCCAACCCGAACTATGTCAGTAAAAGGGTAACCGTAGTTTGCAAACTTAATAATATTCAGATTGGCGTCATGAAGTATTTTGAGTAAATCAAGTTTTTCATAGCGACGAAAATGTCCGACCGATTCGTCGGATGAGTCATAAAGCCTTTTTTTCGCTGGTACAGAAATCAATACATATTGTTTACTGTGGCTAATTAATTCATTAAGTAATTTTATGTCGTCTTCTATATGTTCGAGGACTTCAAGACAGGAAACCAAATCATACTTTTTGCCAGACACCTTTTCAAGGCCACCAAGTTTAAACTGTAGATTGGTTTTGTCGATGCCTCTGCTATCTCGCATGTTGCTTGCCATCTCGACAGCTTTTTCTGATAAATCGATTGCAATACCTTTCATGCCTCTTTCGGCCAGAGTACAGGCAAGTTCTCCGGCGCCACACCCAATATCAAGGAACGTCACGATATCTTGTCAATCTTTCAGCATCGATAACACGTTATGTTTGCGAAATAAATATCGGGGGGCTTTATAAAATGAATCAGAGCGTGGCATCGAATTACATCTTTCTGTATTGGATTTCTTTAATGCGCTCTAACTGGTCTTCCAAAAGCACGCGATTTGTACGAAGTAGGTCAGATATTACTAGAAGAGCGAATGACAGCAACGATCCGACGAGCATCGAGCTGCCGAAAATAAGCGATTGTAAATGGCCGCCGCTTTCGCCTTCAAAGAAATAGACAGCGAATAGTATAAAAGGAATTACACCCGCTAGGAAGAATATGATACCAAGAGTCATAAATATAACGTGAGGTCTAAACATGATATAGCTACGGACGATAGCTTTGCCGGATTTGGCCATATGCTGCCAGATATTTTTGAACAATCGTGATTCGCGAGTTTTTTTGTTGGTTTCGATTGTTACACTTGCGATTTTAAGTCGTTTGTTGCCGGCTTGAATGATTGTCTCCATACAGTAACTGAACTGAGTCACTATATTAATTTTCATCAAGGCATTGCGCGAATAGGCGCGAAAACCACTGGCAGCGTCGGGTAGTTTGGTGCCGGCAGCTTTGTTGACCACCATACTGCCGAATCGTTGCATCAGCTTTTTGAAAGGTGAGAAGTGAGCAATTTTAGAAGTTTGGCGGTCGCCAATAACAATGTCAGCTGTGCCAGCGATTATCGGTTGAACTAAATCAGCGATACGTGCCTGGGGGTATTGATTGTCACCGTCGGTGTTGACGACAATATCAGCACCATTCTTCAGGGCGTAATCTATACCATCACGAAACGAACGAGCCAAGCCCATATTGCGGGTGTGTATGACAAAGTGTTTGACGCCATGTTTTTTGGCGACCTCGATAGTTTTGTCAGTCGAGCCATCATCAATAATTAGAATCTCGACATCATCGACATTTTTTATTTTTTTTGGAATGGATTCGAGGACCGACGATAGTGTGGTCTCCTCATTAAGACAAGGAATTTGGACAAAAACTTTCATATATATCTATTGTATCATCCCAGTTACTACCAGGCGCTATCAACCTGTTCCGATTGGTGTTCGAGTGGATATTTTTTAATATTTATTTTCTTTTTAAGCTTCAATGCCCTCGATTCTATTAGATGCCAAGAGGCGAATGCGACTATTACGCTTAAGAAAAAACTAGCCAAGAAGAGTTTCCAGGGGCTACGCGTTTGAGTGGAAGCCACCAGCATTTGTTGGATGGTAAATGAATAAATATATATGCCGTAAGACAAGTCGCCGATTCTGCTAACGAAGCTCATTTTATCGCTTCGTCCAAATGAGAACAGTGCATATGCTAGTAATATCGGTGCCAGTATGGGCGTTGATTGGGGCATTAATATTGAGGCAATAATGAATAGAACAAATGATAATAGACCGATTTTGTAATCCAGCTTGATTTTATTGGCAGCTTTATACATAACAACACCCGAGAAGAACAGTAGGGCAAGCAGGATAATACGCTCTGGTTTTAGGAAGAAAATAGCTCTGTGTTGAAAGTCGATTTTGAAAATTACGATAAGAACTTCCATGGCGAATAGTCCCAACCATATTTGTATGGCGCTGATTTTTTTGTAAAGTTTGGAAACGCCGATAAGGGCGATTGCTATGTACATTGTAAATTCATAAGCCAAGGTCCATAGCGACCCGTTTACTCCGTTGGGTAGTATGTTTTTAGTAAAGACGCCAGGGAGTACATATTCTCTGGTGTATAAAAATATATTATTTATGTACTCTAATGATCCTGGTTTACCTAAGAAGCCAATAAAATTATAAGTACTGTAAAAAAGTCCCAAGACAATAATTGTGAGTAATAGATTTACGATGAGGCCAGGGAATATTCTTAGCGCGCGTTTTGCGAAAAAAACATTAAAACGTGGGTATTGATCCCAAGATATGGCTATTAAATAACCGCTTAGAATAAAGAATACCCAAACGCCTACTGTGCCTAACGTGACACTGCCGACCATTGGTTCTTTGTTGCCGCTAAGGGCAAACGAGTGACTAAACACCACCATGCCAGCAGCGAACAACCTAAGGAAATCATATGAATTTTTTCTCTTCAAAAGACCCCCTACGGCTCTTAGATATAAACTGTTGAGGCTATTATAGCAAAGGATAACCTATTTAGGTAATTGTGCAACTACCGGCCAACACCGATATAGGTCAGGCCGGCACTAGTGATATCAGATTTTTGGAATCTATTGATAGCATCAACGAATATTTTGCCATTATTCATCGGTTTGGCATATTTTGCTGGGCTGTATGAAAGAAGTTCTGGCCATTCGGTTGCGACGATGATAGCGTCGATGTTGTCGATGGCGCTTTCGATTGACTCGCACTGAATGACGCCTTTTCGCAAATCTTCAGCGGCTTCGTGGTTAGCTTGTGGATCAAAAGTAGTAACGACTGCGCCAGCTTTGGACAGTGAATTTGCCAGTAGCATGCCAGGAGATCGGCGAACGTCGCTGGTGCCAGCCTTAAATGACAGACCCAAAACAGCAACTTTTTTGCCTTTTAGGCTGCCACCAATTTTAGACTGAAGTTTTTCGACGATGTACCCAGGCATTGTTTCGTTTAGTGCTTGGGCGGCATTCATTATCTCAAGGTCAACGCCGTTTTGGATACCGCTGGCGATTAAGCCACTGACGTCTTTAGGGAAACAGCCGCCACCATAGCCACGACCGGCGTTCAAAAAGGCTCGTCCGATACGTTTGTCCGCACCAACTGCATCCATAACTTCGACAATGTCGGCATTTACTTTGTCGGCTAGTTTAGCGATAGAGTTGGCAAATGATATTTTAAGGGCCAAGAAAGCGTTGGAAGTTACTTTGATTAGTTCGGCGCTGTTAAGGCTGGTATGAATGTATTGGCCAGTGTGAGGTTTTGATTCGACGCCAGCTAGTTTAGAAATTTTTTCACGATTTTTTTCGAGCTCGCGGTAGATGTTCAAGACGTAATCAACGGTTTTGGTGTCATTGCCGCCAGCTACGATACGGTCAAAATATAGCGTGTCAAAAAGGGCAGTGCCTTCGCGCAAAAACTCGGGGTTAGAAATATACGTAATTTTGTTTTTTAGCTTGGCGAATATCTTTTCGATGCGTTCGCCGGTGCCGACGGGCACGGTACTTTTTTGAATATAAACCGAACCTGGTTTCATATGTTTCGCAGCTTCTTCGGCGGCACTAAAAACATAAGTCAAATTTGAACTGCCATCTGGATTGTCGGGTGTGCCAACGCTAGAAAAAATGGTACTGCTATTTGGCACGCTTTCAGAGTATGAATCGGTTGGTGTAAGGTTACCGGCATTTATGGCCACCGCTATAACCTCGTCAAGGCCTTGTTCGTAAAAAAATGAACGGCCTTGTTTGATAATGTCGAGGCGTTTTGGGTTTGGTTCGACGACGTAAACTTTATAACCAGAATGTGCCAGAAGGGCTGCGGTAGTAAGACCAACGTAACCTGCGCCAAGAACTGTAACGGTTTTGTTTTGCATAATAAATTATCGTCCTATCTATCTTTTTTAATTGATATGAACAGAGAAAACCAACAATAAGAGCGTTAATGTCTTCTATTATTATATCTAAAAACTAATAGATAGGTAATTTATTGGCACTTTAAATCGAATAATTAAACGCCGATGCCTTGATAAATTACGCCGCTTTTTATCATGGCGTCTTTGGTACTACGATAAATATTGCGTCCGTCGATGACAACTCTTACGCCATGTTTATTTAACAACTTATGGTCGATTTTTTTGAATTCATCGTGTCCCGTGGCAACTAATATTGCGTCAACTGCGGATAGGGCTTTGTCGAGAGATTTGACTGTCGATTTATCAATAAAGTATGGATCGTAAATAGTTAAATCGGCACCCGCCTCTGTTAACAGATCTTTAATAACCTTGGCTGGACTTTCGCGACCATCGCCGACGTTGGCTTTGTACGACAGACCAAGTAATGCGACTTTGGTGTCTTTGAGGGGCATGTTGATCTTATTAAGTGACTCGATTAGCAAATCAACCGTAAAACGTGGCATTGATTCATTAATGTTGCTAGCTAGCCGCAAGAATTCATGTTCGAATCCGTGATCATGGGCGTATTCAATTAAGTAGTATGGATCAACTGGGATACAGTGTCCGCCAACACCACAGCCAGGACGGTGGGCCATAAAGGCGAAAGGTTTTGTCGCGGCACCATCGATTACGTTTTCAAGATTGATGCCAAGTTTATGAAACGACATTGCTAATTCGTTAACGAATGCGATGTTGATATTGCGGAAAGAGTTTTCGACAATCTTGACAGCTTCGGCTTCTTTCAGGCTGCCCATAGGTTTGATGTTGGCGTCGATGATACTTTCGTATAAAGCAACGGCCATATCAAGTTCTGGTTTGCTGTTGGCACCAACGACGCGGTTGATGTTACTGACGTCCCATTTTGGATCACCCGGGTTGATACGCTCAGGACAATGAGCGAGGTAAATGTCGGTACCGACTTTCATACCTGACAATTTTTCTAATAACGGCGTTACGACTTCGTCGCAGACACCTGGGTTAACGGTGGATTCAATCACGACAAGAGTACCCTTTGTTATATGTGGGGCAACAGCCGAAGTGGCACCGATAACTGGTCCAAGATCAGGTATTTTTTCGGGGCTGACGGGAGTTGGTACGCATATAATAACGGCGTCAGCCTTTTTTACTATCGATGCATCATCGGTAAATATGGCTTTGGTATTTACGATGTCTTTATCAGAGATGTCGCCGATGTAAGACTTTTTTTCAGATAATGACTTAATTTTCTTTTGGTCGTTGTCAACGCCGAAAACGACGTATCCTTTTTTACTTGCTAGTAACGCAATTGGTAGACCGACATACCCAAGTCCAACAATCGCGATTGATTTAATCGATGACATTAATTTTACCTTATCGTTATTCCCTGATATGATAGGTTTATCAATCAAAAGATGTGTTAGTATCGCTTTCTATTATAGCGCAGAAAAGGATGGACCAATGAAACTTGCTATTGTATCAATCTGTAAAAATGAGGCCAAGACTGTTGAAGAGTTAATTAGACGCATGCCGAAAAAAATCAAAGGCGTGTCATCAATCGAAATTATTATTGTGAATGATGGCAGTACTGATGATACTGTGAAGCTGGCCAAAAAATCTGGAGCTACTGTTTATGGCAGTAATAGATCACAAGGTTTGGCATTTAGGTTCCGCGAAATCACCAATATCGTATTAGAGCGTGGTTTTGATGTTATGACGAATATTGACGGTGATTTGCAGTTTAATCCCGAAGATATCCCAAAGTTTGTATTGCCAATCGTGAATGACGAAGTCGACTTTGTGGCGGCTGACAGGTTTACGGATGCCAAAACTGGCGAGATTCGAAAACCAGCTAATATGCCACCGGTTAAATATTACGGCAACAAAGTTGGTGCGTGGGTTGTCGGTAAATTGAGCGACGAAAAGTTCCCAGACGTAACCTGTGGTTTTAGGGCATACAATCAGAAAGCTTTGTACGCGCTAAATATTAATGGCACTCATACATATACCCAAGAATCATTCCAGATTTTGGCGGCTCGTAAGATGCGAATCAAAGCTATCCCAGTTGAAGTAAAGTATTTTAAAGATCGCAAATCACGTGTAGTGACCAGCATCCCAAAATACATGGTGCTGAGTATCATGAATATTTTGCGTTCATTTAGGGACTTTGCTCCACTAAGATTCTTTGTGATATTAGGGTCAATCCCATTCATCGCTGGTCTAGCTTGTGAGCTATTCCTAGGCGTATATTGGCTGAACACCATGTCGTTTACGCCATACAAGTTCGTTGGCTTTACTGGACTATATTTGATTACATTAGGAATATTCCTGTATGGGCTGGGGCTGGTTGCTGACATGCAAGTACGTGTTTTGAACAATCAAGAAAAGACCTACGAAGAATTACGACGTTTGTCACACCGTAAGATTAAATAGTCTAGGTTATTCTTCTACTAATTCAAGCAAATATTCGCCGTAACCGGACTTTTTGAGTGGCTGGGCAAGTTCGAATAACTGTTCGCGGGTGATGTAACCTTCGCGGTATGCGACTTCTTCGGGGCTGCCGATGATTTGGCCAGTGCGTCGCTGAATAGCACGGATGTAATCAGCGGCATCGGTCATACTGTCGATGGTGCCGGTGTCCAACCAGACATCGCCACGGTCTAAAGTTGTAACTGTCAGTTTGCCACGGTTGAGGTATTCTTCATTAACAGATGTAATTTCCAATTCACCGCGTTTGCTTGGTCGGATATTTTTAGCAATTTCGATGACGTCATTGTCATAGTAATATAAACCGACAACAGCGTAATCAGATTTTGGTTCAAGCGGTTTTTCTTCGATTGAAATAGCTTGATGATTGCCATCAAATTCAACTACACCGTAACGCTGTGGGTCGGATACGCGGTAGGCAAATACAGTGCCGCCATCTGGGTCGACGCAGCCTTTTAGGGATTTACCAAGGTCACTACCGTGGAAGATGTTGTCGCCCAATACTAATGCTACTTTGTCGTTGCCGATGAACTTCTCGCCAATAATAAAGGCTTGAGCCAAGCCATCTGGTGACGGTTGGGCGGCATAACTTATTTTGATTCCCCATTGTTTGCCATTGCCGAGTAGGCGTTGAAATGACAATTGGTCTTCGGGAGTGGTAATAATCAGGATATCTTTGATGCCAGAAAGCATCAAAGTCGTTAGAGGATAATAAATCATCGGCTTGTCATAAATCGGCATTAGTTGTTTGCTGATGCCTTTGGTAATTGGCCAAAGTCGTGATCCCGAACCACCTGCTAAGATTATGCCTTTCATTATTTATTAGCCTCCTCGTTTTTTATGTATTCAGCCAAAGATTGTTGCCAATCGGTTGGTTGAAAACCAGTTGCCTTAATTTTATCCAAGTTAAGCGTGCTTTGAAGTGGGCGAGGCGAAATGCCGGTTTTGCCCTGGTAATATTCTTCAGTTGTGACGCCAGTGATGTCGCTGCGATTGTGGCCAGATAGCTCGTAAACCTCAGCCGCGATATCTGCCCAACTGGATGGTTTGCCATCGCCAGATAGATTGTAGGTGCCATAGTTGGCTATTGGAATTTGGCTATTGGAATTTGGCTGGCGGAGTAATAAATGTTTGATGCCGCGTGCCAAGTCAGTCGTAAATGTTAATCGTCCGATTTGGTCATTGACGACGCTTGGTTTAATACCGCGATCGGCTAATGACGCCATGGTTCGGACAAAATTATTGCCTTCACCGATTACCCAACTGGTGCGCATAATATAATGCTTTGGCGCCATTGCGGCAGCGATGTCGCCAGCAGCTTTGGCTTCGGCATAAACGCCCGATGGGCTGAAAGGTTCGTCCTCGGTATGGTTATCGTTTGTGCCGTCAAATACATAATCACTGGAAACATGGACTAGCGTGATGTGGTATTTGGTCGCTATTTTACTAAGGTTGGCGACTGCAACGGCGTTTATTTTCCAGGCAATTGGGCGGCCTTCGGGTGTTTCGGCTTTGTCGACAGCTGTATAACCAGCGGCGTTGATGATTGTGTCGTATTGACGCCATGGGCGAGCTGAATCTAGGTCTGGACTGGTAATGTCTAGTTCAGCGGCGTCAGTAAATTCGGCGTCAGGAAATTCAATTTGCAGTGCGCGGCCTAGTTGGCCGTTGGCGCCGGTGATTAACGTTCGACGCGGTTTCATCGGTACGACCGCGGACAGGCCAGGATGAATTTTATCTTTGTCGGATAACTCGGCCTGCACTAAAGGAATCGGCCATTTGATATTGACGGTTTTGTCGGCCAGGTTCAAAAAAGTATATTTTGACTGAGCTTCAAGTGTCCAATGTTCGTTGACTAGGTAAGTGTAGACCGTGTTGTCTTCGAGTGCCTGGAAAGAGTTGCCAACGCCGCGGGGGACGAAGATAGCTTTGGTTGGGTCTAATTCGGCTGTGAAAACTTTGCCAAAACTGTCGCCTTCGCGCAAATCAACCCAGGCGCCAAAGATTCGGCCGGCGCCTACGGAAATGTATTTGTCCCATGGTTCGGCGTGGATGCCACGAGTGACACCACGGTCGGCGTTAAAAGATATATTATTTTGAATTGGTCCAAAATCAGGTAGGCCCAGATTGGTCATCTTTTCATTTTGCCAGTTTTCTTTAAACCAACCACGTGAGTCGCCCATAACAGGCAAGTCAGCGATCAGCAATCCAGGGATAGTAGTTTCGCTAAATTTAAGTTCTTTTTTGAATTTCAATTCACTCATTCTATTGCCCTTTCTCGGCGTAGGCGGCTTCGATTTTAGCTTTTTCATTCTTCCACCAAGCTTGATTTTCGGTGTACCAATCAATCGTGGCCTGCAAACCTGCGCGCAGGTTAGTATATCTAGGCTCCCAGCCCAATTGGGTGCGGAGTTTGGTGTAATCGATGGCATAGCGTTGGTCGTGGCCTGGGCGGTCGTTGACGTGCTCGTAGGCGGTTTTGTCACGGCCCATCAGCTCTAATATAGTCTCGATAATATACTTGTTGTTCTGTTCGCCGTTGGCGCCAATTAAGTACAGTTCGCCAGATTTACCTTTGTCTAAAATTGTGTGAACGGCGCTGTTGTGGTCGTCAACGTGAATCCAGTCGCGCACTTGTTCGCCGGTGCCGTAAAGTTTTGGCGATATACCGCTGAGGATATTGGTGATTTGGCGAGGAATGAATTTTTCGATGTGTTGATATGGGCCGTAGTTGTTTGAACAGTTGGAAAGGGTGGCATTAATGCCAAACGATCGTACCCAAGCTTTGACCAAAAGGTCTGATCCGGCTTTGGTGCTGGAATAAGGGCTACTAGCATTGTATGGCGTCGACTCGGTAAATTTAGCTGGATCATTAATCTCTAAATCGCCGTAAACTTCATCGGTGCTGATGTGATGTAGGCGTTTGCCATGTTTGCGAATCGCTTCCAAAATAGTTGCTGTGCCAATCAGGTTGCTTTGAATGAAAGGCCAGGGGTCACGAAGACTATTGTCGTTATGAGATTCAGCCGCAAAGTGGACGACGATGTCGGTTTCGCCGACTAACTTGTCCATCAGTTCGCGGTCGCAGATGTCGCCCTGAACGAACTTGATTTTATCCATAACGCTAGTAAGATTATCTATATTGCCAGCGTAGGTTAGTTTGTCTATTACAGTTACATCATATTCTGGTCGATTTTTTAGGGTGTAATGTACAAAGTTTGAGCCAATAAACCCTGCACCACCTGTAATGAGTAGTTTAGTCATACTATTAAGTATAACGTGTTTTGGGCGAAAAGTTGTTGTTATAAGAGTGATATAATGGGGTCACTATGATAACAGTTATTATTGCTGGTGGTTCTGGCACCCGCCTGTGGCCACTGTCAACTGCGAAGTTTCCTAAACATCTATTAAAGCTAACTAGTGAACGTACGTTATTGCAAACGGCTTATGATCGAGCGTCTAAACTTGGCGATACGATATATGTCGTAACCGAGGCTAGTCATGCCGATCATGTTCGTAAACAATTGCCCGAATTGCCTGAACCAGCCTTTTTAATCGAACCAGGCCGACGCGGTACGGCGCATTGTATTGTTTTTGCGTTGGATGTGATTGCCCGCACTCATGACCGCGACGAACCGATTGCATTTATTCATTCTGATCATCATGTCCGTGACATTGGCGGTTTTGCGCGTTCATTTGCCGTGGCCGCAAAAGTATCGCAAGAAAATAATGAGATTACTCTGATTGGCATCGAACCAACCTTTCCTTCAATTGGCTTTGGTTACATCAAACGCGACGGTGTTATAAATGCCAGCAGTGGTGTGTTTAACGTTGAATCTTTCAAGGAAAAACCAGATTACGAGACAGCTCAAGCGTATGTCGAATCAGGTGAATATTTGTGGAACTGCGGTTATTTTGTTGGTTCAGTCAATACCTTCCTTAGCGAAATGCGATTAAGCGCTCCAGATTTGTTGAAGAGTTTTGAAAGTTTAGCTGAAATTACCAAAGTCGGGTCTAAACAATACGAAGATGCCTATTTGGCGCTTGATAACCAAGTTATCGATATTGCCTTGATTGAAAAAGCCAAAAGTCTGGCCGTTGTTGCCGCCAGTTTTGACTGGATGGATGTCGGATCATTTAAAGATTTGCACGATGTGGTGCCTTTGGATGAATGGGGCAATTATTGTTATGGTGATAACATTCACACGATTGATGTCACCAATGTATATGTGCGCAATGAAGAAGACAAACCGATTGCCGTTATTGGCTTGGATAACGTTGTGGTTGTAAATACTCCTGATGGAATATTAGTTTCGCGCAAAGATGTTAGTCACAAAACCGGTGTCGTGGCTAAAAAACTTCAATCTTGACGATATCCGTAAAACCAATCTGTATTATTGCCGATAATAAACGGTGAAACTGCGTTTTTAAGGTTCATATTAAAGTCGACTAGGCTTTTGTTTTGCCAGTACCAATTAGGTTGGCTGCGTACTAAATAGGTTAAAGCGCCACCACCTTGAAGTGTTAACAAGATAACTGCCACTGAAGTTATTGCAATAATGATACTTGATTTTGTTTTTGATAATTTAATAAACCAGGTCTTGAAAGCTAAACCAAAAATTATGAATATAAATGGCAAAACGATAATTAAATATCGACCGTTAATAGCCAGTGGTTGACGGTAGCTTAGATATTCGCTGAAGTTTGAATAAACAATTCCGCCGACATATAAAATAATGACCAGAACTAACATCAATAGACGACGATTAACACGAATGATCTGTCGTCGATAAACAACGGCCAGTATTAACCCAAGAATACCAATTATCGCAGCGATGGTAAATGGAATTAGAAGTGGCGGGTAATTGGTGTAATTGTAATTAATCGCAAAATAAAGCCGATATATCATGCCTGCAATCCATACCGGAACGTAATATCCGATTGGTGGAACAGTGGCGGTATTGTGAGCGGTAATATCTTGAGCGATTTGATAATCACGTGCCCATGGTCCGTACTGCATGCAAGTGGCTACACTTTGCACCTTGGCGCAGTCTGGTTCGACACTATGATATTGAATCAGGTTAACGCCGTATCTTTCGATGAATAGGCCAGCACTAACAATTAAGCTAATCACTAGAATAGCCTTAACGCCCAGGCGTAAAGATTTGAAAGAGCTAGTAAATGTTGGCAGTAATTTTTGTCTTGATTTTGAGCGTACAAACACAAATAACAGGTACAAAATCTCGGCTGTAAATATTGGCAAAAAGGCGTATTTGACTAAACACGACAGCAGGCTGATTGTTATCAGCAGTAACAAGCTTTTGGCTGGTATCTTTTTGTTTTTAATAATTTCATCGGTGCAATTAAGCGTAAAGATGGCAGTTAGAGGAACTAACAAAAATACTAGATTGTCGTAATTAATTGTGGCGGCCAGGAACGGCACGACTGGTATTAAAACCAACATTAACAGTGAAAAGTTAATAAGTCGTTCGGATATATTAAATCGTCGAAACAGGCGACGAAACAGGAATAAGCCGCCGACGAATAAGCCGATATTTATAAGCCTAAGGATAATGATTTGGGTAACTTGGTCATTAATGAATATTGCGATTAAACGATAAGGAAAACTCATCAGATAGTGATACAAATATGAATCAAACCTGGTTATATCACCAAGTGCGCCGGAACCTGCCGGAGCGGACGTGATAAAAGGCAACCACTGATGAGAATAAATTTGAATGATTCCGAAGTGATAATTTTCATCAAATGCCATTGGATATTGAGCGGACAATGCGAACCAGGCGGCTTGTAAAACTAAAAGTCCAACGACGATATAGAAAAACTTCTTTGATTTGAAAATTCGATAGACGAATCGGGTAAATTTGTTTAGTCTATCCATTGATCGTTAATAACCTTTTTGATTTTGGTAATAAATAAACTTTTGTCGAATCGTTTAGCTTTGCGGCGCAGAGTGCCTGGCAAGAAAGTCATTCCCTCGGCGCGTTTTATGGCGTCAGCGACAGAATCAACTGATTGTTCGTCAAACAATACGCCGCTTTCGCCGTCTTGGACTATGTCCAGTGTGCCGCCACGTCCAAAAGCGATGACTGGCGCGCCGGCTGCCAAAGCTTCGACTTGGACGATGCCAAAATCTTCTTCGGCTGGGAATATATATCCCTTGGCGCTATTTAAAGCCGCTGTCACGGCGTCATTTGACGCGTTACCGAATCTGTCAGTGAAGAATTGTACGGTTGGGCCGGCCATTTCTACCAGTCTTTGATGTTCGCTGCCGTTGCCATAAACTCGTAGTTCAATGCCAAGTTTTGTTGCGGCTGCTACTGCCAAGTCAACTTTTTTATATGGTACCTGGCGACCTAGCGCGACGTAATAATCGCCACGTTTTAGCGCCGGCTCAAAACGATCGACGTCGACTGGCGGATAAATAATAGTCGATGGTTTGTCGTAATATTTTTTGATGCGTTTTTGGACTTCGCTGCTGTTGGCAATAAAAACGTCAACTTTTTGGGCGGCTTGGTAGTCGACTTTTTTAAGCCGAGGAATCATCAACGGCATAGCAAGGCGAATCAACCAATTTAGTTTGCCAAAGCCTGGGTCGGCACGGTATTCATTGTAATGACTCCAATAATAGCGAATTGGGGTATGACAATAACATATGTGAATTTGGTCTTTGCGGGTTTTTTGGACTTGTTTGGATTCGGCGCTGGAACTGCTGATGATTATGTCAAATTCGGATAAATCTAGTTTACGAAACTCTTTGACGCGTAGCATTGGTAAGAATTTATGTAGTTTGCGAAGTGGTTTTGGTAGGGTTTGAAGTGATGTCGTGCGAATGTCTAAATTAGCAAAAGCTGGCATGGTTTCAGGAGTGAAAGTCGATGTATAAATTGGCGCATTCGGAAAAGCTTCGTGTAATGCTAATACGACATTCTCGGCACCGCCCATATTTGTCAGCCAATCATGTACGATAACGATTTTGGGCGTTGCCATTACTTGGCTCCTTTTTTGCGAAGTACCACTCCAATTGTTTTGAACAATATTTTAATGTCCAGCCAGAAGGTCCAGTTTTGGGCATAAAATAACTCTAATTCGATACGCTCGTCAAAGCTTAGTTGGCTACGACCAGATACTTGCCACATGCCAGTTACGCCGGATTTGACGCTGTGCAGTAATGCGGTACGTCCGTGAGCTAATTTGGTTTCCTGAGGCAAGATTGGGCGTGGGCCGACCAGGCTTAAATCGCCTTTGATGACATTAAATATCTGTGGTAATTCGTCTAATGATGTGGCACGAAGTAATTTACCAAATTTAGTTATGCGGGGATCGTTGGTGACTTTGCGGTTTTTTTCGTATTCACTGGCCAGATCTTCACGACCCATTTGGCGAAACTCTTCGGCAGCGTCACGACTGCCGTATTTGGCACTCATGCTGCGGAATTTGATTAAGTCAATTGGTTCCGAAAAACGGCTGAGGCGTTTGCTGATATAAAAAGCTGGACCTGGGTCGACAACTTTTTTAATGATGTAAATTGCTAGCAAAATAGGTGACAGAACGACAAGTAAAGTTAGGCTAACGACGAAGTCAAAGATGCGTTTAATGATGGCGCCCCAACCAACCAGTGGTGTTTGATAAACCGATATCATCGGATAACCCAAAAAGACGTCGACGGTATTTTTGCCAGAATAAAACTCAGCTTCGCCAGGTATGAAACTATAACCAATGTGATGCACTTGAGCGGCGCCAAGAATCTTTTGGTTGCGTTCATCTGAGTCGTATAAGTCGGTTTGAATAATCGCAGTAATGTTGTTGATTTTAATGTCGCGCAGGGCTGATTCGACCAGTGAATAATGGCGTGCGTTAAGTTCTGGTGGAACGATCTTTTTTGGTCCAGCGATGGCAATAATTTCGTAGCCGCTTTTGACCGTATCGGACAGATGACGCGCTATGTCGCTGGTGGCATCAGATGCCCCAATTAACAAAACGCGGCTAACACCTTTGCCATAACGGAACATTAAACTACGAATCAGGCGCATGGTTTCGCGTTCGACGATAATTAAACCAAATGCCGACAATAACCCGTAAACGGCAACTAACCTAGCCGGTAAAATGTTTTTGCCACTGGCGTATTGCCAGCCTATAACTAGTAAAATTCCAATGAATGAACCGATGGCAATTTTTGACCACTCGATTAGTCGGCGGTTGTAAGTACTTGGCTGGTAAAGCCCCAATGATGCAAAGACTAATACCCAAAACGGAATGATATATATAAAATCGCGCAAATAGTCGTAGGCATGAATATTGGACAATAACGGGCGAGGGTCATACTGAACTCTAATAATATAGGCGATGGTAAAAGCGCCTATTAATACAAACGTGTCTATTAAAACTAGGATGAGACTATAAAATCTAGTGTTTTTACCAAGCATAATTATCCCAATTATACCACTTGAGGTACACTAATAGATGATGAAACAGAATCAGACGCCATCTATGTTGGGTAAAATATACATTGCGATATTGTTGGTTATATTCGGCGGAATTGTTTTACACGCTCCGTTGATTGTTGGATTGGGCACTATATGGCCGAATTATGTCTTGTTGATTAAATCTTGGAAAGAGATTTTGATGCTGATTGCCGGTGTAATTGTGCTGATTTTGTTATATAAAACCAAACAGTTCAAGATTTTGCGCGACCCGATCATCATTGCCATCGGCATTTATGCGGCGTTACATCTGGTGTTGTTGGCCTATAAACCCACAGGACTAGCGTCGGCTGTCGCTGGTTTGGCGATTGATTTACGCTACATTTTCTATTTTAGCCTAGTATATTTGGCGATGAAATTATATCCAAGTTATCGCAAAATGTTTATGAAAGTTGGCATAGCCGGCGCACTAATCGTGCTAGTCTTTGCATTATTACAAGTGTTTATTCTGCCAGCGGACATCTTGAAATATATTGGGTATAACGTACATACGATAAGCTCGTACCTGACGGTTGACCAAAACCACGCCTTTATTCGTATTAATAGTACGCTTCGTGGGCCGAATCCATTGGGCGCATATGCTGGCATGGTTTTGGCATTAATTGTGGCTGCGATTGCGAAACATAAAGTCAAAAAAGAAAAATGGCCATTAATTTTGACAGCAATTTTATCCGCCGGTGGCGTTGTTGCGCTGTGGGCTAGTTATTCGCGTAGTGCTTTAGGCGCGGCAGTGGTTGCGATTGCCATTGTGTTGGCTATTGTGACAGCTCGTCGATTATCGCGTAAAGCTTGGGTTGTCGGAACGATAGTTTTGATAGTGTTGGTTGGTGGCTTTTTGGCTGTTCGTAACACATCATTTGTATCTAATGTGTTGTTGCACGAAAACCCGAATGGCGGCAGTAGCGTCAATTCTAATGAAGACCACCTGATTTCATTAAAAGACGGATTTAACCAATTAATCGGCTCACCACTCGGCGATGGAATTGGCAGCACCGGATCGGCATCATTATTTAGTAGCGACCCGACGGTAATTGAAAACCAATATTTGATGACAGCTCATGAGGCTGGTTGGTTGGGATTGGGATTATTCATGTATATCTTTGCATTAATTATGATTAGATTGTGGCAACTACGTAAAGATTGGCTAGCGCTGGGCGTGTTAGCCAGTGGCATTGGCTTAGCGCTGATTGGATTGTTGTTGCCGGTTTGGGTTGATGATACGGTATCGATTATTTGGTGGGGGCTGGCGGGGTTAGTGGTAGGTAGTAGCTGGTATATAGTAGATGGTAGAGTTGAAAAAAATGGCAGATAGTAATAATCGATCTAGTAAACGTCAAAGAGAACTACTGAACTTTGTTGATACGTTTATTCAGGGTCACGGCTATGGCCCAAGCTATCGCGAAATTATGCGAGCATTGGGATATAAATCGGTTTCGACTGTGGCCGTGCATATTGATGGGTTAATGGCCAAAGGTTATTTAAGCAAACGTGATCGTTCAGCTAGGTCACTAGAGGTCGTAACGACGCATTTGGATGACGCTTCAACTCACAAAGGCCCAACGCCTGCGCAGGAAAAATGGATAATCAATGCCGTAACGGCAAAATTTGATGATTTTGAACAGACGCAAAGCCAAGAAACTCTGGATGAATTATACGTTTTAGTCGGCGCCCTTAAGGTATTGGGTCTAGACGGCGCGCACGTTGCCATGAAAACCCGTCTGGTTGATTGTCTGAAAAATCAAAATAAAGCGTAAAGGGGTATAAAAAATGCCAGACCAAAAGGTCTGACGACTGGACAGCGGCTTCGCCTTTTCCGTTCGCTCACAAAAAAATGTAAACACTTTTTTGTTCCGCTCTCTACACCGAACCACTTTTGCCTTGCAAAAGGTCTGGTTCGGGTCCAGGCGTAGGGGTTATAAAAAAACCGCTAGCAAATGCTAGCGGATTTTTTATGGCTCCGACGACTGGACTCGAACCAGTAACCTCGAAGTTAACAGCTTCTTGCTCCACCATTGAGCTACGTCGGAATACAGATGATATTATATACTTTACTCTTTGAGTTAGTCAACCATTCAGTATTAGATTGTCTTGAATGTATTTTTATTTACTATCCAGAGCGGCCTTCAGAATTGACTTATTATACGAATTTGTTTGTTTTGTGTCAGTGATAGTAGCCTTGTCTAGGGTTTTTGTAACAATCTCAAATTCAAAATCTGAGTTTAGTTTGTCTATAAGCACAATAGTGTTAGATATGTTATCTTTTGATGCCGAATTGGAGTCTAGTTTTTCATAGGCTTGGCCTAAAGAGGCTTCATCATTGCCAGCTTCGGTGAGTTGGGCTTTGCCTTCATTGCAAGATAACGTACTCGATTCCCACTCGTATGTATAGTTAGCGCAGTCAATCTGATTTGCGCCACTAATTGCATCTTTACTATCGGTAATGAGGTCTTGGCCTAGTTTATTCCATGATGTCAGATCATTTTTATCTATATTTTTGACGTATTGTTCGGCTTGTTGTTGCGTCATCCCGGTATCTTTTGCAAAATTGTTAATTACGTCAGTTTGACTGACCGTGTAGGCACTTCCACCTATGATTATTGTGGTGACTGCTCCGATAATTATCTTTTTTACGCTCATTCTCTGACCTCATCTGAATTTATTACGTAATATATTTTTATTATAATACTTTTTCAATTAAGTTAGATAGTGCTGTTTGAGGCCTGAATTTTATGTATATCATCAAAGATGTTTATTGTTGGTATTTCTGTCTATATGTATAATTATTTATATAATAAAGGATGGTATATGTGGTTAAAAATTAAAAATATTATATTAGCGCACATAGCGCTGAGCGTCACAATCTCAATAATCGTTATCGTCGGCATTAGTGGTGCCAGCTATTTTGCATTTCAAAAAGGTAATTCACCAGACGGCACAAAAGACACCACTCACGGTAGTAGCGTGGACTCGTGCGTTGGGATTGTTAGCATTGGCACGATTGTCGTAGAGAAAGATCCAGCCGGGGACCCAGAGTCGTGGTTACGATTTGACTACACCACAACAGCCAACCAGGCGCTTAATTGTAAATACACGATTACCTTTTATGACAACCAAAAACAGGCTGTCCGAACGATTCCAAATGTTGAAGATACTTTTCAATCTCCAGGTGGTCAAATATATAACGGTTACGGCAGTACGCCTTATTATGCAGGTATGACGGCGCGGGTTGCTGTCCAATAAAATATATAAAAAACAAAGCTGTTGGCTAGTTGCCCAAACTATCAACTAATTCTAAAATAACTATTTTCTTGCGATAAACATCAGGTTTTCTTCTTTAAAGAAACAGTATGCTTGATAGAAAAAATTGTTTAATCTATAAAGGGGAACTTTGTAAAAGGGACTTGCTAGAAATGCAAAGAGCTTATAACTATAGAAAGAAAATATGAACTTATGCAGAATGCGCAAAAAAGGATTATCAAAGTTTTTGTATGTACAAAGCCCATTAACTTTCAAACAAGTAACGTCGTTAATGCCGCAGTCATAAAATGCCATCGCGACATTACGAGCTGTTGTTGGGTATTGATGCGTGTAGTCGATGTTATAAAACTCGAACTTCTGACTAAGCGCATTGGGGGTAAAAAAGACAATTAAACCTCCGTCATTTAATATTTTCTTGATGTTATTTATTAGTTCATAAATTTCTTGCCCACTACTTAGATGTTCAACAACAAAAGCACAGTAGACAATGTCGAATTTATTCTTTGGCTTGATTGTAAGATTTTGTAACTCGCCTTGGTACGTTTTGATAGCTTTATTATATTTTTTGATATTATCCAACATGGCCTTGTTGCGATCTAGCGCGGAGAAGTTTATTTTTTTGTCGTTTCTTTCGCTATAAGTATTACACGCTTTGGCAAAATATCCCTTTCCAACGCCTATCTCGAGTATCTCAATATTGTTCTTGCTGCTATGGTTAAGATTTTTCACCAAGCGCTCGACAATTCGATAGTTGAAGTTTAACAATATTTTTTCTTGTCTGGCGGTGTGACTATTTTCTAAAAAGATATCGTATAGTTCGCTCATATAGGTATTATAATCCTATCCCTTTGTTACTCACGTTTTCTTTTCGTAGGTATTCCGAGCAGGATTTATAGACTTGTCCGTTACCAGATTTTTTCGAATCTATGAATTCATAAACATAGACATTATCTAGCTGGACGTAATAGTATTCTTTTTTTGATCCAATTAACTTTAGGTACGGTTTCTTATCAAGCGAATTATTCAGTCGCTCCTCATTGCTTGCAATGACATAATTTACGCCTGTTGCTTTTAGGTCAGCATAGTCATAATGCTTCAATATATAATTCTGGCACCATAGTCTATCAAGACCATCAGCCGCCACTACGTCATGGCTAAATGGCACAGAAAGGATATCAATCCTAAATAATGCGCTAAGTGTATATCCATCACCTGCGATGACTAACTTGTTGTCCTTTAGTACGTTTTGATAATCTTTAACAAAAGTCTCATAACCGATAGTTGCCGAATTCGGCTGGCTTGCTGCAAACACGAATCGGTCATAATTGGCTATGTAGGCCAGCGAGGGAGCTGCAATTAGTAGGAACAGCACTGTAGTAGTTATCGTTTTGAAGTTTGCGTTTTTCTTTAAGTTGGGATATTTTTTTACAATCAACTTGCTGGCATAGCCCAAAAGAATGAATATAGCGACAGTGAAGTATGTTTGACTTATAATTCTAGTGATGTCGCTAAATCTGCCGATTGCCCATAAGGGGAGAAAATTATTCAGCAACGAACAAAGAGGAGTAAAGGCGAATAAATCGAAAATGAACATAAGCGACAATACCATGGCAAGTTCAAACTTTCGCTTACGGAGAACATATATAAAATAGATGACGGCAACAACCATTGCCGCGCTCAATACCCAATCCATAGGCTCAGTTGCCAGTGACGGTTTAATAATCGTAAGTCCAAAGATTTTGAAATGGGCAATTGGGTCAAAACTTTCAATCCAAGCTGATGGTAATCGGACAGGCACCAGTTTGGTTATTATTGCCCCAATCATTAGCACGGCGACGGTTGACAGGTACGTCAACTGACTTAGTTTGTCTTTGATAAAATCTCTTCGCTGTAGTATTAATCGGACCACTGCAAATACAACCACGAAGCAAGCGAAAATTGCTGCGTGCAACGTATGGGTCATAGTCGTGATTAGTGACAGTCCAAGTAGCATTATCAAAATCGGCTTGAAATTCTTTTTGGTAATATTTTGGCTAAGACATATTACTAAGAGGATTTCCCAAATTCTTACCACTCTGTCAGGGTAGTTTGCGATATAGGCATAATATGACTGAAAAGCTAATAATGCGAACATAGAAACGGAGGCTAAGGCTATTGGTGACTTAATTTTTAGCCATTTTGAGAACACAAATAGAGAAAAAGAAAATGATGCAAATAAACTCATCAGGTTAAAGAACCCAAGTGAATATCGCCAAACCGTCATTGGGATATAGTTAAATAACTTTGCCGCAATAGCGTAGTATGAGTAAAGTACGTTGTAATGGTAGCCACTTTCTGGAAATACGTTATGATAACTGCTTTGAACATTAAATCCACCGCCGACAATATCAACGATTCTTGCCAAATGATACATACTGTCATTCGCACCGTATATTAAATTCACGCTAGCATAAATTGCAAAACTTATAACTATTAATAAAACGGACATTATGAATAATAGTTTGGTAATTTGCGATTCATTCTTTAACCCAAAAGACTCCTCGATATCAAATCGTTTTTTACTACGAGATATGAATAAATATATGACGGTAAAGATTAATAAAAGTAGATATATGACAACGAACGGCAGTACTTGCCAACGAAAAACGTAAAAGAATATTGATATAACCGCGAATATAAATGTCGTTACGGCAAAACTAGCTACGATTACCATGAAAGGGTGCTGACGTAGAATAATATCAGCGAGACTACGCAACGACGTTGGTGTTCGATCGTTATTTTTAAATAGGCGTAAAATAGCGTAGCCAATCAGTGGTAATGAAAGCCAATAAAGGTTCATCAAGATAATTTCTAGTATAGTTTCTAGCACTGGTTACTACTCCTTTTTAATTCTATATCGGGTGTACGCTTCTAATAACGCAACTTTGCGCGCTAGTTCATAAAGTTCCTTACGACTACTTTGTCTATGTGAGTAATCGATTAGAGCGTAACTTGTGAATGCAACGGTTAAAAAATATAACAGTAAATCCGTGCCTCGACCGACGCCAAATAAGTTAGCTACGTCAGTGGTTAGTTCGGGGAAAATAACGGCGATTACTTCCAAAATTGCCAGAATAAAAAACAATATTTTTCTCCAAGCCTTGCTTGAGTTTCCTTGATTGCTGGCTATTCCAAAAATCAGAAAGACTATAGCCGATAATATTAAAAAGATTCGTATTATCATTATTTTTTCAACTTTCCTAGAATTATATCAAAAGCGATATTTACAGCATTGGTGACTGATTGTCCTTTTCGTTTAGAGTATTCGGTGTATTTGATTGTTACTGGCATTTCTTTGTATCTGAACTTATTTTTTGCAATTATACCAAGTATTTCAGATGCGTGTGCCATATCGGGCATAGTAATACGCATTGTTTCGGCGACGTGACGATTGAACGCTCTGAGGCCGTTGTGAGTGTCAGTGAGTTTTAGGCCAGTCGTTAAATTACTAAATTTTACTGCTAGTTTGAGTGTTCTAATTTTCATTTTATTTATTCCAGCAGTGTGACCAAGGAATCTTGAACCAAGAATAATATCGTATTTATTCTTTTGCAGCTCGCCTAACATATTCATAACGTCTTTGATGTCATGCTGGCCGTCGGCATCAAAAGTTATGAAATAATCGACGGGCAGTAAACGAGCAAATTCCATACCGGTTTGCAAGGCTGCTCCTTGGCCCATATTTATTGAGTGGTTAATTAGATATGCTTTGGTTTTTAGTATTTCTCTGGACGAATTATCCTTGCTACCATCATTAACGCAAATTACGTATCTAAAATGTTTTAGTAGAGATTTTATAACACCACCGATAACTTCAGCTTCATTATAAACGGGAACGATTATGGCTGTATGGTTATTCATCATCGTTATTTCATAAGATTAATAATTAATACGCCTATTAATATCAAAGCCAATCCAGCCGCTTTTGCGATAGTAATAACTTCACCAAAGAATACTACTGCAGAAATGAAAATTAGTATCGAAACGACGCCTATTGTCAGAGGATTTAGGAACGATAGTTCGTATTTTCCAAGCAAGGCTGCAAATAATATGAAACTAATTGCATATGACACAAAACCAACCAGCGACATGAGCGATATGTTTAGGTTTATTATTGGCAAGGTGAGTAGCGTACCATGAGAAGGTTGTCCTCCCATTTTAATAAAAATCATTCCTGCGCATGCAAAAAAGAAATACAGAATGAACATTAATACATTACTCATTTTTTTGACCTTTTCTTGTTAATAATATTTACGATTTCAGTCATATAGCCAACCGTCGCCTTGCCGCGTTTGTAGTTGATATCGTCGTCAATATTTTTGCCGGTGGTGACTGCGTTAATGAACCTTTTAATCACTTCATCATGCCCATAAAGTAAATGACCAGTCAACATTCTAAAACCGTTTTTTATAAAGCCTAACCAGTATTGATACGTCATCTTCCAGGAGTTCCTGATAACATCGCTGGCATAATGCTCGTTATCAGATGGTAGTACTACTAATATATCTTTGAATAGATCATAATAGGCAATTTGATTTTTTCCGCAAACAACAAAGTACCATTCGCAGACAGGTGATTCGAAATTCAAAAATATACTGGCAGGGTACTTTCCGGCGCGCAAGGACACGTTCATCAACATTGGAGTGTTGCTGTTTTTGTCGCTGCTAAATTGTGCATATGCGTCTTCGATTTTTAATTTTCCGCCGAACTTCTCTAGTAAATACATAAAATGTGGAGCTTCATCAAAGAATAGCCCAAGAGGTAAATCGTTATACCACTCGGGCAGCCGACGGTATTTATTTGTAAGTTGAAATTCATAGAAGGATACAAGTTCGCCGAAGCTGTCGCTAGAGATTATTTTACTTAATTTTTGTATGCCATTGGTGTATTGAAAATTATGCATTACACAAAAAATCTTTTTGTTTTGCTTAGCCAGGCCTATGAGCTCGTCGGCTTCCTTCACGCTCATAGTCATTGGCTTCTCGCACAATACGTGTTTGCCATTACGTAACGATGCTTCGGCCATCGCAAAATGGTCTTTTGGTGGAACGCCAATCACAACCGCATCAACGTCCTTAAACCAATCACATTTTCGAAGTTCATCAGAAATTGAGCTACTTTTTAAAAGCAGGGAATTGCTTAGCTTATTTTTCGCCAGAGTTCTGGCAATGTTTTTTTCATTAACACCGATAACGCCCACGATTTCGACATTTTTTTGCATTCTTAGGGCTGGTATGTGTCTGGTGTTTGATATATTGCCAGATCCAATGATAGCAACTTTAATTTTATTCATAGTAAGCTAAACTCTTTAATCGCTTCGTCGACTTTGATTACATTTTTATCCCAATCAAATTCCATAATTACTTTTTCTCGTAGTTTTTCGGACATTTTGGCTCTAATCTTGTCATTTTTAATTAATAATTCCATAGATTCAATTAGCTGTTCTACGCTTCCATCAACCATTATACCGTTACCGCTAGTGCTATCTATGATTTCTTTTGTGCCACCCTGAGGAGTGGCGATTACAGCGCAGCCCATTAGCCCTGCCTCCAGCACGGAGGTTGGTAGGCCCTCTGGATATTGCGATGGATTGACAAATATGTCAGCTCTTTTGTATAGAGCCATAACATCTTCAAAACTAAGCTTGCCTAATATATCGATGTTATCTCTGTTGAATTTTTGTTTAATCACAGGTAAAAGCTTACCGTCACCGGCCACAACTAATCTGACTGTGTGTTTAAGGTCAGCACTTAGGCTATTAAAAGCTGTAAGCAAATTTAATATACCTTTTTCTTTGATAAGTCGGC
>Ga0334722_10000752_pt1 | contig 45047 bp, 48 predicted proteins | sample C3_bottom_MG_FD_207210 | JGI IMG/M metagenome (GOLD analysis project Ga0334722, IMG submission 207210) | Sediment microbial communities from Yellowstone Lake, YNP, Wyoming, USA - C3_bottom | ecosystem: Environmental > Aquatic > Freshwater > Lake > Sediment | place: USA: Wyoming | collected...
ACACCTCCGTGGGCGGTTAGCTCAGCTGGTTAGAGCGGTCGCCGACGGCGACAGGTCACCGCCTCAAGTCCGCCTCGTTTCCCATCGAGCCTGTGCCACCCGCCTCGCCTTTGACGCGGGTCACCCGGGCGGCTACGATGCGGCACACCTCCGTGGGCGGTTAGCTCAGCTGGTTAGAGCGCTACGTTGACATCGTAGAGGTCACTGGTTCGAGTCCAGTATCGCCCACCACTCCAGTCCAGCCGAGTCATCTGCCGGACGGCGCAAACCACGTGACGCGGGCCCCGGCGGGCGTTCGCCTTCGCCGTTCTGCCGCGTACAATGCGTGTCGCGGTGGGGCGGCGCCCCGCCCGCAGCGATGAAGCGAGATCGGCAGCGAACGAGATGACCCTGTCCACCAGCACGGCGACCCCACGCCCGGCGGCGCCCGCCTTCGACCCCAAGCACAACTCGCGCACGATCACCGACGGTCCGACGCGGGCGGCGGCGCGTTCGTACTACTACAGCATTGGCTTCACGAAGGAAGATCTACAGAAGCCGATCATCGGCATCGCGAACACCTGGATTGGCACGATGCCGTGCAACTTCAACCTGCGCCTACTGGCCGCCAAGGTGGCGGACGGGGTGCGCGGGGCGGGCGGCACGCCGATGGAGTTCAACACGATCGCCATCAGCGACGGCATCACCATGGGCACCGAGGGGATGAAGACGTCGCTGGTCTCGCGCGAGCTCATCGCCGACTCGATCGAGCTCTGCACGCGCGGCTACATGTTCGATGCGCTGGTGTGCCTCGTCGGCTGTGACAAGACGATCCCGGCGGCGGCGCTGGCGCTGGCGCGGCTCAACATCCCGGGGATCATCGTCTACGGCGGGACGATCCTCCCGGGCAGGTTCGACGGCCGCGACGTGAACATCCAGGATGTCTTCGAGGGCGTCGGACAGAACGCCGCCGGTACGCTCTCGGACGCCGACCTCGATCGCCTCGAGCACGCCGCTTGCCCGGGCCCGGGTGCCTGCGGCGGACAGTTCACCGCGAACACGATGGCGCTGGCGATGGAGTTCATCGGCCTCTCACCGATGGGCAGCGCCAGCGTGCCGGCCGTCGACGCGCGCAAGGACGACGTCGGTGTCCGCGCGGGCGCGACGGTGATGGACGTGCTGCGCCGCAACGTGCGCCCGCTCGACATCCTGACGCGCGGAGCCTTCGAGAACGCGATCGCCGGCGTCGCCGCGACCGGCGGCTCGACGAACGCGGTGCTGCACCTGCTGGCGCTGGCGCGCGAGGCTGAGGTCCCGCTCACGATCGACGACTTCGACATCGTGAGCGAGCGCACGCCGCTGCTCGCCGACCTCAAGCCCGGCGGGCGCTACGTCGCGGCGGACCTCGACCGCGCGGGCGGCGTCCAGCTCGTCGCGAAACGGCTCGTCGAAGGCGGCTACATGGACCCGAAGCAGCTGACGCCGGGCGGCCAGATCGGCGATGAGGCGGCGCTGGCGGTCGAGACGCCGGGGCAGGACGTGGTCGCCACGCTCGAGAAGCCGCTGAAGGCGACGGGCGGCCTCGTGATCCTCAAGGGCAACCTCGCGCCGGAGGGGTGCGTGGTGAAGGTGGCGGGCCACGAGCGCCTGGAGCACCGCGGGCCGGCGCGCGTGTACGACCGCGAGGAAGACGCGATGACGGCGGTCACGAGGAAGCAGATCAAGCCCGGCGACGTCGTGGTCATCCGCTACGAAGGGCCGAAGGGCGGCCCGGGCATGCGCGAGATGCTGGGCGTCACGTCGGCGATCGTCGGAGAGGGGATGGGCGAGACCGTGGCGCTGCTGACCGACGGCCGCTTCTCCGGGGCCACCCGCGGCCTGATGGCCGGGCACCTCGCGCCCGAGGCATTCGTCGGCGGGCCGATCGCGGCGCTGCGCGAGGGCGACATCATCCATCTGGACGTGACGAAGCGACGGCTCGATGTGGAGCTGAGCGACGACGAGATCGCCGCGCGCCTGCGCGACTGGCGCGCGCCGGAGCCCCGCTACCGCACGGGCGTCATGGCGAAGTACGCAGCCCTCGTGTCCAGCGCGAGCGAAGGCGCGATCACAAGAGCGGGGATCTAACGGGAACGACCAGTATCCGGGCGGCGACAGTTGAAGGAGCAGCACACATGAAAGCAGCAGTGTTCCACGGGCCCAAGCAGCCTCTGGTCATCGAGGACGTCGAGGTCGATGAGCCGCAATCGCGCGAAGTGCTGATCAAGACGGCGGCGTGCGGCGTCTGTCACAGCGACCTGCACTTCGTCGATGGTCTGTACCCGTTCCCGGCGCCGGCCGTGCTGGGCCACGAGCCCTCCGGCGTCGTCGAGGCGGTCGGCGACCAGGTGACGTACGTGAAGCCGGGCGATCACGTCATCGGCTGCCTGTCGGTGTTCTGCGGCCACTGCGACCAGTGCCTCACCGGCCACCCGAACCTCTGCTCCAACCCCGAGACGAGGCGCGGGCGCGACGAGAAGCCGCGACTGTCACAGAAGGGCACGCCGATCCACCAGGGGCTAAACCTCGCCGGCTACGCCGAGTACATGCTGCTCCACGAGAACGCGATCGTGAAGATCCGCGAGGACATGCCGCTGGACAAGGCGGCCCTTATCGGCTGCGGCGTGATGACGGGCGTGGGAGCGGTACTGAACACCGCGAAGGTGCCGGCGGGCGCGTCGGTCGCGGTGTTCGGTGCGGGCGGCGTCGGGCTGGCGGCGATCCAGGGGGCGTACATCGCCGGCGCGCGCCAGATCATCGCGATCGATACGGTGGAGGACAAACTGGCGACGGCCCGTCAGCTGGGCGCGACGCACGTCGTCGATGCGTCGTCGCACGATCCGGTCGCGGCGGTGAAGGACATCACCAACGGCGGCGTCGAGTATTCGTTCGAGGCGATTGGGCTGAAGGTGACGGCCGAGCAGGCGTTCAACTGCCTGATGTCCGGTGGCACGGCGACGATCATCGGCATGATTCCCGTCGGGCAGAAGGTCGAGGTCGACGGCTACCAGTTCCTGTCGGAGAAGAAGCTGCAGGGCAGCACGATGGGCTCGAACCGCTTCCGCGTCGACATGCCGCGCTACATCGACCTGTACCTCCAGGGCCGGCTGAAGCTCGACGAGATGATCAGCCGCAGGGGCAAGCTGGAGGACGTGAACGAGGCCTTCCGCGCGATGAAGGCGGGTGAGGTCGCGCGCACGGTGCTGATGTTCGGCTGACGCGATGTCAGGCGTGTACGGCGCCGCCGCTGCAAATTACGGTGCGACCTGGTCGCCCGCCTCGTAGAGGAACTCAGGTGCGATGTCCGCGCCGTTCGGCCAGACGAGGGTGCCGGACTCATCGTCGACGCGCAGCTTCGCGAACGTCTCCGGATCGCGCAGCGGCAGGTAGACGCCACCACGGAGTTCGGGCTCAAGATCGATGCGGCGGACGACACCATCGTCGAAGGTCACCTCGACCGTATACGGCGGGATGACCTGCGCCGACACGACGCGTTCCAGACCCGTAGCTCGATGCGTTGTCATGCCCTCACTCCAGCGGAGCGATCTTGTTTAGCTCCTTGAGATCCCGTGCGAGCCGCCAGTTGATCTGCAGGTCCCGCTCGTGCGTCGTCGCCCATTCTATCACGAGGCGTTCGGCGCGCGCGGCAATCGAACCGCGAATCATTTCCACGGGACCAACGGAGAACACCGCGGTCCGGCCCGCGTAGCGGGCGTGGAAGTGTCCGGGTTCGTGGTCATTCTGGTACATGAAGATCACGATCCCGTAGAACCGACAGATCTCAGGCACGCCCGTCGAGTCCTGTTACGCCGCGCTCCAACATCGAACCTCCAACACCCAACATCCGGCCGCGCCTACCGCTCCGCCTTGACCTTCTTCACCGCTTCGATGAGCGCGGGCATGACGTTCTTGAAGTCGCCGACGATGCCGAAGCGGGCGGCCTTGAAGATGTTCGCGTCCGGATCCTTGTTGATCGCGACGATGTTCTTCGAGCCGGAGCAGCCCGCCATGTGCTGGCTCGCGCCCGAGACCGCGACGGCGATGTAGAGCGTGGGGCTGACGACTTTGCCGGTGAGCCCGACCTGCTCCGCGACGGGCCGCCAGCCGAGGTCGGCGACGGCGCGGCTCGCGCCCACGGCGCCACCCAGCAGGTGCGCCAGCTCTTCGATCACGTTGAAGTTCTCGGGGCCGCCCAGGCCGCGGCCGCCCGTGACGACGACGTCGGCGTCCTCCAGGCGCACGCCCTCGGCCGTCGCCACCTTGCGGTCGATGACCTTCGAGCGGATGCCGGATGCGTCGAACGCCACCTTCTCGACCGCGCCAGCGGCGCCGCCCGCCGCCGCGTCCTGCGACTTCGGCCGCACCGTGGCGACGGCCGGCGACGCGGAGAAGGCGTTCACGGCGCGCGCGTTCCCGCCGTAGGCGGGGCGGGTCGTGTGGAGCTTCCCTTCCTTCATCTCCATCGCGATGGTGTCCATCGCGACGGCCGTGCCGAGCTTATACGCGAGCGCGGGCGCCAGGTCGCGGCCGATGTTTGTCTGACCCAGGAGCACGACGGCGGGGTCGGCCTGCTTCGCGACCGCCTCCGCGGCCTTCGCGTAGCCGTCGTTGGTGTACTGCGCCAGCGCGGGATCATCGACGACGTATGTCGTCGCGACGCCGCCAATTTTCGACGCGGCGGCTTCGACGCCGGAGCCGATGAGCATCGCCGACACCGGGCCGGCGCCCAGCCGTTGCGCCGCGCCGATGAGTTCGCCGGTGATCGGTGCGACTTCGCCATCGGCGATCTCGGCGAGGATAAGGACTCCGTTGGGCATGATGGTTCTCCGTTCCGGCGGCTCTGCATCGTTGCCGCGCTACTGCTCTCCTAGATCAGCTTGGCCTCGTGCAAGCGCTTCGCCAGGTTGGCGGCCTGCTCGTCGGGCGTGTCGCCCTGCATGATTTCCACCTTGCTGTCCACCTGCGGCACGAAGAGCGCTTCGAGCGTGAGGCGCGGCGCGAGCGCGGTCGCATCGACGCCGATGTCGCCGGCGCTCCAGGTGTTCACCTGCTTCTTCGCGGCGGCCATGATCTGCTGGAGCTTCGGGTAGCGCGGCTCGCCCAGTTCGTTGCTCACGGTGACGACGGCCGGCAGGGGCGCCTCGACGGTCTCGAACGCGTCGGGCAAGACGCGCTCGACCGTCACCTTGCCATCGTTCACGGTGATGCTCCGCGCGAACGTGACGACGGGTGCGTCGAGCATCTCGGCGATCAGCGTGCCGGTGACGCCGAGGTCCCAGTCGACGGCCTGGCGGCCCGTAAGCACCAGGTCGACGTCGCCGAGCTTCCTGATCGCCGTCGAGAGGACGGTGGCCGTGCCGTTGCTGTCAAGATCGGTGAACGCGTCATCGACGAGCAACACTCCCTCATCGCCCCCCATCGCGAGGCCGTGCTTGATGACGTCGCGGGCGGTGGTGGATCCCATGCTCATGATGGTGACCTTCGCGTCGCCGGTCGCGTCCTTGATGCGCATGGCAGCCTCGACGGCGATGGCGTCGAACTGGCTGGGGACGGGCGCGACGCCGGGCGGCGGCACGACCCTCCGGGTGGCTTCATCGACCTTGAAACTGGCGGGCGGGATGTCCCAGTCGGGGACTTGTTTCACGCAGACGACGATATGCAATTTCGTCCCTCCTCGCGGGCAGAAATGAATCTGAGTCCGTGGTCAGGGTGCTGAGTTCGGCGCGAGGCGCGATGCCGCCCCCTGAGGCCGGTCAAAGGTACCCCGTCGGGCGGTCAGTCGCTAGTTACTGGTCGCTGGTCGCGGGTGGAAGTGGGAAGTGCGAAGTGGGAGGTGGTTCGCACGATGCTGGAGGCTCGATGCCGGATGGCCGATGGGGGTTTCTCACGTCGCGCTTCCCGTTTCTCACTTCTCCGTGCGGCGCAGCCGCGCGACGGCGTCCTGGGCGGCGGCGAGGAAGGCGGCGTCGCCGGTGAGGCGGTGCTCCTTGAGGCAGGCTTCGGTGAACTTGATCGCGTGCTCGTCGCGCGCGGCGACCGCCTGCTCGACGAGGTCGTCCGCATCGACGGCGGCGTCGTTCACGTGCACCACCGGTGCCGGCTCACTGCCGTAGGCGGCGTAGATGGAGGCGCAGGCCTGCCAGGCATACCGCATCGCGTCGCGGCGGGTCTCTGCGGACAGGTGCGGCGCGAGCGTGCGGAGGGCGCTCGGCGCTGTCACGGTGTGGATGAACGAGATCGACGCCGTGGGCGCGTTCGCGAGATACTGCCGGACAAACGCGCGCGTGACGCCGGACACGAACTCGCCCGCGGCGCCGTCGACGTCGACGAGGCCGATGGCCGGGGAGAAGCCGGCAGCGTCGACGGCCTTCACGGCGTCGAAGATCAGGCCCGCGCGTCGGGACGCCGCAGGCACGAGCGGGACTTCAGCAAGCGCCGCGGCGACGCCGAGCCGCCGTTGGCCTGCGAGCGCGGTCGGCAGTGACTGGTAGCGCGCCGCCCAGTAAGCGAGACCTTCGGCCAGCTCGCGCAGGCGCTGCGGGTTCTCGCCGCGATCGAGCGAGCGGACGGCGTGCGCGGTTCGGAGGATGCCGTGCGTGGCGCCGGCCATGATGCCCGGCGCGAGGCGCGCTACCCATGTCTCGACCGCGTCGCGCCAGGGCCGGCGCCCCAGCTCACGCTCGAAGAACGCGATCCAGTCGCCCGCACGGGCGATGTCGCCCAGGGCCTCGCGCCAGTCGTCGGGCGCGATGGCGTTGCGCGCCTGCGGCGGGTCGAGGAGGCGGCGCGCGTACCACTCGGCCCAGGGCGCGACCGCATCGCCGCGACCGAGGGCGACCAGCGCTTCCGCGGCCATCGGCCCGTGGTTCGAGAGTCCGCCGCCGAACTCCGGGCCGGTGGCGGCGAATCGCGCCAGTACTTCGTCGAAGGAGCCGTCGTTGTCGGTCATCGCTGTCCTCACTCGAGAGCATGTCACGCCGGCCGCGGGCGGGGATCGTCCGGAGTGACCGGGTCCGCTCCTCCTTTGGGTGTAGTTCGGTCTCAGATCTGGTTCAGTGCGTCGATCAGCTGCCGGATGCGGCCGAACTCGTGGTTGGCGAACAGGGCGATCCGGGCCAGCTCGACGGCGTCGTCGTCGCGTGCCTCGGCAGGGGTCACGCCGATCACCTCCATCCGCCCACCGGCGAGAACGTGGGAGAAGTCGCGATTGAGCTGCTCGAGCTGTCCGGGCGTGGGCGCGCGCCGCAGGCGCAGCACCAGTCGCTCGCCGACGTAGCGGGCCGAGTCGTAGTTCGAGTAGAAGCGCTCGATGACGCGGATCGCCTCGTCCACGGACCCGGCCAGCTCGAAGAGCGCCAGATCTTCGGCCGAGGCGAGGCCGCGCGCCACGACGTCATCGCGCACAAAGTCGATCCATTCGGTCCAGTAGTCGCTGCCCGGCGGCTGCAACAGGATGACCGGGCGGATGGCGGTCTTGCCGGTCTGCATGAGGGTCAGCAGCTCGAACGCCTCATCGAGCGTGCCGTAGCCTCCGGGCAGGAGCGCGAACGCATCCGACTCCTTCATGAATGTGATCTTCCGGGTGAAGAAGTACTTGAAGTCGATGAGCTTGGGGTCGCCGGCGATGAATCCGTTTGCGCCCTGCTCGAGCGGCAGCTTGATGCCGACGCCGAAGGACTTCGCCGCGCCGGCGCCTTCGTGGCCCGCGGCCATGATGCCGGGGCCGGCACCGGTGATCACCATCCAGCCGCGCCGGGCGATCTCGCGCGAGAAGTCACGGGCCATCGCGTACTCGTGGTGCTGTTCGGCCGTCCGCGCGGAGCCGAAGACGCTCACTTTCCGGATGCCGCGATAGGGCGCGAAGATGCGAAAGGCACGCCCCAACTCGCGGAACGAGCGGCTCACGAGCTTCAGCTCGCCTCGGTTGGCGGTGCGTCCCATGCGGAACGCCGTCTCGATTATGTCCTCGAGCAGGTCGGAGTCGGCGATGCTCGCTTCGGAGACGAGCTGGCGGATCCGCTCATCGAGCACGCGGTCGCCGGAGCCGGAGCGCCGGCGCATGCGCTGTCTGGTGGGGGTCGTCCGCCGCGATGTCGGTTCGAGCGGCTCGATCCCGGGCGGCGGGACCTGCACGGAGTCAGGCTTACCTTCGGTGATGGTCATGCGTACATGATAGACGCGCGGAGGGCCCGTTCGCGTCGCTCACGGCCGACCGACAAGATGCGGGACGCACGGCGGGAGCGGTGACGGTGCGGCCCTACCGGCCGCGGAAGAGGTCCCGCACGCGGTCGATGATGCCGCCGGCGCGGAAGCCGCCCAGGCGGTCGCGGTTCCAGCGCGCCTGGGCGCCGGCTGCGCGTCGCACGCCCGACGCGCGGTCTCGCATCAGGGCGCGGACGCGTTCGGCCTCGCCGGCGTCGAGCCAGAACCCGTGTTCTTCGGGACACGCGTCCAGCTCCAGGCTGGTGGCGCGGTAATCGAAGGCGACCATCGTTTTTCGGCACACCGGGCACGTCAACTCGCTCGGCCGCTTCGAGTAGTCGATGGTGCCGAGGAGAGCATCGCCGCCGGCGGCCGTGGCCTCGAGCTGTTCGAGCTCACCGAAGTCATACCAGGCGCCCCGGCACTGGCCGCACTGGTCGACCTCGACGCCGTGGTCATGGCGAGTCTGGAGGTTGTTGCCGTCGCGAGGGCAGTTGAGCACGTCGTTCCCGGTTCCAGAGGTTCTTCGTACTGCAACAGTGTAACGTTGACGCATGGAGCGCGTGGCAGCGTAGATTGGGGCAATTGTGACGAACACGTTTTGGAACGCCGAAGTGTACGACCGGATCGGCACGCCGATGCGGCGCTGGGCGCAGAAGGTGATCGAGGACCTGGCGCTCGAGGGCGGCGAGACGGTGCTCGATGCGGGCTGCGGGTCCGGTTCGGTGACGCTCGACCTGCTGGCGAAGCTGCCGCGCGGCAAGGTCTACGCCGTCGACGCGTCGGCCGAGATGATCGCGCAGTTGACGAAGACGATCGGTGAGCGCGGCATCACGAGCATCGTCCCGGTCCACGCGGGCTTGACGGACTTCACGCTGCCCGAGCCGGTCGACGTCGTGTTCTCCAACGCCGTCTTCCACTGGATCCCGGACGACGACGCGCTGTTCGGGTGCCTCTATCGCGCGACGAAGCCGGGGGGGCGGCTGCGGGCGCAGTGCGGCGGCTACGGCAATAACGCGCACGTGCTGGAGGCGGTGGCGGCGGTGCGCGAGCGGGCGCCGTTCGAGCAGCACCTCCGGGGTTTCAGTGACAGCAAGAAGTACCGGACGCCGGCGCAGGCGGTGGACTCGCTCGAGCGGGCTGGCTGGCGCGACGCAGGCGCATCGCTGTTCGCACAGCCGGTGCCGTTCGAGGACCACCGTGAGGCGGCGCTTTACGTGCGCACGATCCTGCTCCGCGACCACGTCGCGCGCATGCCCCAAGACGACGGCATCGCCTACTCGCAGGCAGTGGTGGAGGAGACGGTGCGCCGCTGGGGCGAGCCGTATGTGGCGGACTACGTGCGGCTCGATCTGTGGGCGCAGCATGGAAATACGTAATTTGCATATTCTGTAACACCGCGGTAAGCTATCGGGACTATGGGAAAGACGAAGATCGTCCGGCAGCTCCGCAACGGGCAGATCACGATCCCGAAGGAGTTTCGAGACGCCCTGCATCTTGATGGCGAAGATGTGGTCGCAGTAACGCTTGAAGGCGACAAGCTTGAGCTGAGAACGCTCAAGGCTCAATCAAGAGGCCCCGGCTCCCCGTGGGTGAAGGAACTCTACGATCTGTTCGCGCCCATGAGGGAGAGCCTAGGTGAGTACGGCGAGGAAGAAATCAACGATGCCATCGACGAGGCGCTCAGCGAAGTCCGCGCTGAGCAGTGACTCGTGTTGTACTTGATACAGTCATTTTCGTACGCGCGCTGATCAACCGCCGCAGCCCGGCCGGGCGCATCGTGTTCGAGCTGTATGATCGGTATGAACTCATCGTTTCGGACGAGACTGTGCGAGAGGCCATGGAGGTGATCACGCGACCAGTCTTGCGGGCGCGCTTGCCGTATCTCTCGCATCCGCCGGCTCTCGCCGCCGTGACCGCGATCCTCGACGACGCCGAGCGCGCCGAAGTTGATACTGTTCCGCCGGTCTGCCGCGATCCCCATGACGACAAGTTCTTCGCTTGTGCGCTGGCGGGCGCTGCCGACTACATCGTGAGCGAGGACAGAGATATCCTTGCGGTGGGTGAGTACGCAGGGATCCGGACAATCGGTGCAGCGGAGTTCATTCAGCTGCTGGTGAGGTAGGGCTCGATGCGGCGGCCGCCCCGCCACTGGCGCTCACCGTGGCGGCTCGCGGGGGTTGGGTCGCGGCGGGGTCGTCGGGAGCGAACGCTTCGTCCTCGGGCGCCGGCGTGGCCGCCAGCGTCTTGCGGCGTTCAAGCGCGTAGTCCAGCGCCACGCGTCCAACCGCGGCGGCGGGAAGCGCCAGGAGCACGCCGGGAATCCCGAACAGTTCGCCTCCGACGAGCACGGCGATCAGCACGATCAGCGGCGGCAGGTTGAGCGTCGAGCCGTAGACGCGCGGCACGAGGACGCGGTCTTCGAACTGCTGATAGGCGGCGAGCAGGCCGATGACGATCAGCGACCGCGTCACGGAGATCTCGAAGGCGGCGGCGGCGGGCCCGATCACCGCGAGAAGCGCGCCGACGACGGGAACGATATCCACGAAGCCCGCGAGCACGGCGAAGGCGAGGGCGTTCGGCACGCCCAGCGCGAGCAGGACGACGAGCGTGTAGACGGTGATAGCGAGGGACGTGATCACCTGACCGCGGATGTAGCCTCCCACGACCTGCTTGAGCGACTCGAGGATCCGGCCCATCTCGGGCTCCTGTCCGGGCGGCACGAACTGGTACACAAACCGCGACAGCCGGGGCGTATCGATGAGCAGGTACACGGTGATGACGATGATCGTGACGATGGAGAAGATCACCTGGAAGGCCCTCTGTCCGTAGTTGATCGCGGCGCGGCCCGAGATCAGCTCGCCCCAATCGACATTACGGGCGCGGGTTTGCAGGTCGACATCGACGCCGAAGTTGCGGAGGAATTCTTCGAGTCGTCGCGCATGGTCGGGAAGGTTGTCGCGGATGTTCTGGAACTCATCGATCATCGCCGGGACGACCAGGGCCGAGAGTCCCGCGATGATGCCGATGACGGCGAGCGCGACGAGCAGGACCGCGACGGTCCGGCGCACCCGGTGACGCACGAGCCACTCCACATAGGGCAGTAGCGCCGCCATGAAGATGAACGCCGTGACGATGAGCAAGATGACCGGCCAGAGCCGGACGACGGCGAAGAGCGCGGCGACGGTCAGCACCGCGGCGATGACGGCGCGATAGGAGACCTCGATCCTCAACATGAGCGTGGGATCCGCGCCGGCATGTCGGGTGAGCCGCATGGCGGAGTGGGAGACCGATGCTCGATCATCAGTTCAGCACACCGAACCCGCTGGTCTTTTCGCGGAGGTGGCCGGCGAGCCGCGCCTGCATCTCCGGCAACTCCGCGCTGAGGATCTCGAGTTCACGCAGGAGGCGCGCCTCGGGCGAGAGCTGCTCGAGCAGTTCCTGTTTTGTGGCAGCCGCCACATCCATGCGCGCGGCGATGTAATCGCCGGCATCGGCGGGCTCCGCCGGCAGGCGGACGCCACGCGTCCACTGGTCGCCGAGCGCGAGGTACGTGCGCAGGTACTGGTCGAAGCGTTCCTGCGCTTCCGGCAGCAGGTCGCGCGCCCCTGCCGTCGATTCCTGCTGGTCGAGGAACGTCACCTCGCCGCGCAGGTAGGGCTGAGTCGTATTGAGGGCGATGAGCCGGAACCGCCGCTCTCCGATGGTGAAGAGGTTCATGCGGCCGTCATCCAGGTACTGCGTCTGGAGGATGCGCGCGGTCGTGCCAACGTCGTGGGGCTCGGCGGGGCCGCCGACCTCGACGCCGGACTTGATCAGCATGACCCCGAAGGAGGTCTCTTCCTCGATGCATTCGCGGATCATCAACTGATAGCGCTCTTCGAAGACGTGCAGGGGCATGCGCATACCGGGGAACAGCACCGTCTGGAGCGGGAAGAGGCGGAGGTCCATGATTGTCGCCGACTCGGGTGCGATGGGCAGCCGTGCGCCATCAGGGGCGGGGCGGCAGGTTCGCGTTCGTTTGCGATTATCGTACACGAGGGGCCGGCGCCGCGAGACGGGAGCTGCGCGCCGCACGCTTGCGTACGTTCCGGCCGCCAGGGCGAGGCGCCGCTGGCGTGACATGCACGTGCGCCGGTCGGACCGGCGACGGTCAGCGGCGGACCCGCGGTAGCAGTGCGGTCGGGCGGGGAGTCTCCGTGATACACTCCGCCACGTGAACCTCGACCTGCTGCGAGAGCTCGCAGTCCCGAACGACACCCGGATCCTGCTCCTGGTCATCGATGGTCTCGGCGGACTCCCGAACGAGACGGGCCGCTCCGAGCTCGAGCAGGCGAACATTCCCCACCTCGACCGGCTGGCGCAGGAGAGCCTGTGCGGGCTCACCGTGCCGGTCGCGCCGGGCGTCACACCGGGCAGCGGGCCGGGCCACCTCGCGCTCTTCGGCTACGACCCGCTGCAGTACGACGTCGGCCGCGGCGTGCTCGAGGCGCTTGGCGTCGATTTTGACCTCCAGCCGAGCGATGTCGCAGCGCGCGGCAACTTCTGCACCGTCGACGGTCAGGGGCGGATCACGGACAGGAGGGCCGGCCGCATCCCCACGGAGCAAAGCGCGCCGCTGTGCGATCTGCTCGCCCGCATCGAGCTGCCGGGAGTGCGGGTGTTCGTGCAGCCGGTGCGGGACCACCGGTTCCTGCTGGTGCTGCGCGGCGAAGGCCTTTCGGACCGGGTGAGCGAGACCGACCCGCAGCGTGAGGAGCAGGCGCCGCTCCCGGTCCGCGCGCTGGCGCCGGAGGCGGAGGCGACGGCGAGCCTGCTGAACAGCTTCGTCGCACAGGCGACGGGGGCGCTGCGCGGCCGCGAGCCGGCGAACATGCTGACGCTTCGCGGTATCGCGAAGCAGCCGCCGATGCCTTCGATCGCGGAGATCTGCAAGTTCCGCGCCGGCGCCATCGCCGCGTACCCCATGTACCGCGGACTCGCGCGGCTCGTCGGGATGGACGTCCTCGCTACGGGCCAGTCGTTCGCCAACGAGATCGAAACGCTCAAGGCACGCTGGGCGGACTATGACTTTCTCTTTATCCACTACAAGCGGGCCGACGCGGCGGGCGAGGATGGCGACTTCCAGGCGAAGATCGCCGCGCTCGAGGAGGTGGACACCTTCATCGAGTCGCTGCACGCGCTGCAGGCGGACGTCTTCATGGTCGCCGGGGACCACTCCACGCCGGCGATCGTCGCCGGCCATTCCTGGCACCCCGTGCCGTTCCTGCTGCACCCGAAGAGTTACGCGCAGGCCGACACAGCGGAGGGGTTCAACGAGAAGGCCTGCGCTCGGGGCGTCCTCGGCACGTTCCCGGCGAAGGAAGTACTCTCGCTGGCGATGGCGCACGCGGGCCGGCTGACCAAGTACGGAGCCTGAGATGGAGCGCATCCCGATCGTCGTCGGGAACTGGAAGATGAACACGCTCCGCGACGACGCCGTCGCGCTGGCGGCCTCGCTGCGCGATCAGAGCGACGCGGTCGCGGGCGTCGACAAGATCGTGTGCCCTCCATTCCTGTATCTCGACGCCGTGAGCGGAGCGCTCGCCGGCTCGACGATTATGGTCGGCGCGCAAGACGGCTACTGGGAGGAGAAGGGCGCGTTCACCGGGGAAGTGAGCATGGCCCAGGTGGCGGAGTTCGCGACATATGTGATCATCGGCCACAGCGAACGCCGCCAGTTCTTCGGCGAGACGGACGACGGCGTGAACCGGCGCGTGAAGGCGGCGCTGGCGCACGGCGTACAGCCGATCATGTGCGTCGGGGAGACGCTGGAGCAGCGCAAGGGGGGCAAGACGGCGGCCGTGCTCGTGCGCCAGACGCGGGTCGGCACCGACGGCGTTGCGATCGACCGCAAGTTCATCGTCGCGTACGAGCCGGTCTGGGCGATAGGCACGGGCCTCGCGGCGGACGGCCCCACCGCGCAGGAAGCGATCGCGCTGATCCGCGCGACCGTGCGCGACGTCGCCGGAGACATCGCGGGTGCGGTGCGGGTCCTCTACGGCGGATCAGTGACGGCGGACAACATGGCGGAGTTCATGGCACAGCCGGACATCGACGGCGGCCTGGTGGGCGGCGCTTCGCTGAAGGCGGAGGGCTTCGCCGGTATCATCAACGCCGCGGCCGCCACCGCCAGCGCGCGCGCGTGACGCGACGGCGCGTCGTCGCTGTCGTCGGCGCGACGGCAAGCGGCAAGACGGCGCTGGCCATTCAACTGGCCCGTGCGCTCGACGGCGAAATCGTCAACACGGACTCGCGGCAGGTCTATCGCGGCATGGACATCGGCACGGCCAAGCCGACGCCGGCGGAGCGCATGCTGGCGCGCCACTGGCTGCTCGACGTGGTCGCGCCGGACGAAGCTTTCACGCTGGCGGCGTTCCTCGACCTCGCCGGCGCCGCACTCGAGGACATATGGTCGCGGCACCGGCTGCCGATCGTCGCGGGGGGCAGCGGACAGTACGTCTGGGCGCTCCTGGAAGGCTGGCGCGTGCCGCGCGTGCCGCCCGACCGCGCCCTCCGCGCGCGCCTGGAGGCGGCGGCCTCGGAGCGCGGCGTGGTGCCGCTCCTCGACGAGCTGCGCCAGCTCGATCCGGCGTATGCCGCCACGGTCGACCGGAACAACGCACGGCGCATCATCAGGGCGATCGAAGTGACGCGGGCGACCGGGCGGCCGTACAGCTCCTGGCGGACGCGCTCGGCGCCCGACTTCGACGCGACGATCATCGGCCTGTCGCTGCCAAGGGACGCGCTGCATCGCCGTATCGATGCGCGGGTCGACGGGATGATCGACGCCGGCCTCGTGGACGAGGTGAGGGGCCTCATCGCGGCGGGCTACGGATGCACCCTGCCGTCGATGTCGGGCATCGGGTACCGGCAGGTCTGCGAGCACCTGGCGGGCGAGCGTTCGCTCGCCGACGCCGTCGCGCGGATCAAGACGGAGACGCACCGTCTCGCGCGGGTGCAGCACACGTGGTTTCGACCGGACGACGCGCGGATCGCCTGGCTCGACGCGCTCGACGGGGAGCTGGCGGTGCGGGCGCGCGCCGCGGCGGAGGGCTGAGTCGCCTTTTCGGTGCGGCGCTCGCCGTTGTATCCTCACTGCGCATGGACTTCACCAAGCTTCACGGCACCGGCAACGACTTCATCGTGCTGGATGCGCGCGGCCTCGACCGGGACTGGAGCGCCCTCTCGCGCGAGATGTGCGACCGCCACTTCGGGATCGGCGCCGACGGCCTGATCCTTGCCGCGCCTTCGGAGCGAGCGGGCGTCCGCATGCGGATCTTCAACAGCGACGGCTCCGAGGCGGAGATGTCGGGGAACGGCATGCGCTGCCTGGTGAAATTCGTCGTCGACGGCGGCATCGCCCGGACCGCGGGCGACGAGCTGGACGTGGAGACCGGCGCCGGCGTGCTGCGCGTACGGGTGACCGCCGGCCGGGGACTGGTGACGAGCGTGCGGGAGAGCATGGGCCGGCCGCGGCTCGACCCGCGCGAGATTCCCGTAGCGATCGAGGCGCCGCCGCCTGTCCTGGAGTTTCCGCTGGAGGTCGATGGCCGGAGCGTCCCGGTGACGCTTGTCTCGATGGGTAACCCCCACGCGGTGCATGTGCAACGGGAGCCGGTGGCCGGCTACCCGCTGGCGCAGCTCGGGCCGCTCGTCGAGCACCACGCGCGCTTCCCCAACCGGACGAACTTCGAAGTCGTGCGCATGATCGACCGCAATCACGCCGAGATGCGCGTCTGGGAGCGGGGCGTAGGCGAGACGCTGTCGTGCGGCTCGGGCGCCTCCGCGACGATGGTGGCGACGCGTCTCCTGGGGCTCGCCGGCGATTCGCTCGAGCTCGGCGTGCCGGGCGGCGTGCTCCAGCTCGAATGGGACGGTGTCGGCGAGGTGATCCTCAGCGGCCCGGTCGCGGAGGTCTTCCGCGGTAGCTGGCCAGACTGAATGCCTCTCAAGCCCCTCCGCCGCCTCGCGCCGGTCCAGGCACCTTCGCTGCACGACGAGATCACGCAGCACGCGCTGAGCACGTCGCCGGGCCGGCGTCAGCTCGAGCAGGTCGAGCGTGAACACCCGGAGCTGATCCTGCGGCGCGAGGGCAACGTGCTCGCGGTGGCCGACGGCGGGTCGCTGGCGTACGGCTTTCGCAGCGAGAGCGCGTTCGTCGATGAGTTCCCGGCCATGTTCGAGCAGTTGTTGCGGCGGATGCGGCGCCTGGCGGGCGCCGACACCGTCCGCTTCCGGCTGACCCACAATCCCGCCCGCCCTGTGGTCGAGCCTGTGCTTAAGCGGTTGTGGTTCTCCTCCCGCCGCTCGTGGCTCGGCTTTTCGCTCGAGAAGGGCGCGGGACCGAGGCCGGGCGCGGTGCCCGGCGTGCGGTTCCGCGAGGGCGGAGCCGCTGATCTCGATGCCCTGGCGCGCCTCGACCGGGAGGCGTTCCCCGACACGCCGATGCCACGCGAGGCGATCCGCGCGCGTCTGGAGCAGGGCGCGCGCGTCCTCATCGCCGAGGCGGGCGGCGAAGCGGCCGGCGACGCCATCTTCGAGCCGGACGAGGACGGCCGCGCCTACCTGTCGGTGCTCGCCGTCGCCGAGGCGATGCGCGGTCGCGGCATCGGCGCGGCGCTGACGGCGCGGGTGGCGAGGATGGCCTTCGCCGAAGGTGCGCTGGCGCTGGACCTGAAGACTGAAGATGACAACGCGGCCGCGATCCGCCTGTACAGGCGCCTGGGGTTCCGCCCGTCGTACGCCGGCCGCGACTACTCGCGACCGACCGACCCGCGCGCGATCTCCCGCATCCGCCAGACGAGCGAGGGCACGGTCATTCGCTTCGGCGGCTGGCGCTAGCGGCGATGGACGCCGCCGGCGTCTTCGGCATCCACGCGCCGCTGTTGGAGATCGTCTACCGCTCCGCGGTCATCTACGTAGCGGTCGTCGTGGGGATGCGCCTCACGGGCAACCGGCAGCTGGGCCAGATGACCCCGTTCGACCTGGTACTGATCCTGCTGATCGCCAACGCGGTGCAGAACGCGATGGTCGGATCCGATGTGACGATCCTGGGGGGCGTTGTCGCGGCGGGGACGCTGCTGGTGATGAACCGCATCGTGTCGTGGGTCGTCGAGCGCGTCCCCCGGCTTCGCGGCGCGCTCGAAGGCCACACCGTGTTGCTCCTGAACGACGGACGACTGCTTGAGGATCAGATCCGCCGCGCTGGACTCAGCGATGACCTGGTGCTGCAGGCGATCCGCGAGCACGGCTTCGACACGGCGGCGGACGTGCGCATGGCGGTGCTCGAGATCGACGGCACGATCAGCATCGTCCCGATCAACGCGCAGACGGTCCGCACGCGTCACCGCGTCCGCGCCATCCGCCCGGGGGGAAACTGAGTGGCCGAGGCGACGACGTCCGGGCTCGGACGCGGCGGACCGTGGCTGCAGAACGCGTGGATCCGCGTCGAGACGCGTCAGGATGATGCGAGCATCTCACCGGTGGCGCTGGACGGCGCGTTCCGGCCCGTCGAGCGCGGGCTCGCGTCGGTGACATTCGTCGACGGCGCGCCAGCCCGGTTCGAGCGCGCCGACTACGACGTGCAGCCGCACCACGACGCCCTCGGCGCCGGGCGGCGGCTGACGCTGGTCAGCTCGCAGCCGCGCCGCGGGCTCACGCTCTGCCGCGAGGTGGTGCTGTACGATGGGCACCCCCAGTGCGTCACGCGTCTTGGCATCACGAACAACCGGCGGGCGCCGCTCGCCGTCGCGGCGCTGCACGCATGCACGGCGTCGGGCCAGGGGCGGGGGCGGCTGCGCCTCACAGCGCCGCCGCACGAGTGGCGCGTGTACCGTCACGGCTGGCAGTCCTGGTCGCCGACGATGTCGTTCGGCGGCTCCGAGCGCGATGTGCGGAGCCGTCCGCCGGAGCTCGCCCCCGAACCGCCTGACACCGGGCCGGGGCGCTTCGCATCCGACGACGTGGGCGTGCTCTTTGACCCGGCGTCGGGGCGTTCGTTGCTCGTCGGGGCGGTGAGCGCGCGCTCGCTGCTCACGCAGGTCGCCGTCGACGCTCCCGCGCACTCGATCGACGCGCGATGTCTCGCCGACGGCCTGCCCCTCGCTCCCGGCGAGACGCTGTGGTCGGAGCGCATCGCGATCGACCTGACAGGCGGACCCAACGACCAGCTCGAGCGATATGGCGCGCTCCTGGGACGCGAGATGGGCGCCCGTGTGCCGGCGAAGACGCCCTCCGGCTGGTGCTCCTGGTACTACTATTTCACCACCGCCAGCGAGGACGACATCATCGGCAACCTGCGCGTGCTCGAGCGGCACCGGCGGGAGTTGCCGATCGATACGGTGCAGATCGACGACGGGTACCAGGCGGACATCGGCGACTGGCTGACGGCAAACGAGAAGTTCCCGCACGGCATGCGCTGGCTCGCGAGCGAGATCAAGCGCGCGGGCTACACGCCCGGGCTCTGGCTCGCACCGTTTCTGATCGCCGAGACATCGAAGACGTTCGCCGCGCATCCCGAGTTCGCCGTCCGAGGGCCGGACGGCGAGCCGGCGACTGCCAGTCGCAACTGGCAGCGGCAGAGCTTCGGACTCGATGGATCGCATCCCGGCGCGCGCGCGTGGCTGACGGAGGTGTTCCGCGAGGTGTGCGAGGGGTGGGGCTACGACTACGTGAAGATCGACTTCCTCTACGGCGCGGCCATCGCGGGCCGCCGGCATGAGGCGGCCGCGACGCGCATCAGCGCGTACCGCGACGCGCTCGCCGCGGTGCGCGCCGGTGTCGGCCCGGCGCGTTTCATCCTCGGATGCGGCGCGTTGATGGCGCCGTCGGTCGGCTTCTTTGACGGCAATCGGATCGGGCCCGATGTGGCGCCGTTCTGGCGCAACCTCACGCGCTCGGAGCGGGCCGAACCGCGGCCTCGCGCCCGCGCGCCTGACGACGACCTGAGCGCGGAGGTGGCGATCCGCAACACGCTCACGCGCTCCTGGATGCACCGACGGCTCTGGGCGAACGACCCCGACTGCCTGCTCGTGCGCGCCGACCGCACGAAGCTCACGCCCGACGAGACGCGCACGCTCGCCACGGCCATCGGTCTGTCGGGCGGGATGATGCTCTCGAGCGACGATCTGGCCGCGATTCCTGACGACCGCCTCGAGCTGATTTCCTTGCTGTTGCCAGTGCTGCCCGAGTCGGCCCGGCCGATGGACCTGATGGAACGCGATATGCCCGAGCGGTTCGAGCTGGCGGTCGAGCGCGACTTCGACCCGCTCCGGCTCGTCGGTGCCTTCAACTTCGCCGACGACACGCGCGACCTCGTGTTGCCGCTCGCGGCGGGCCGCTGGCACGTGTTCGAGCTGTGGGAGCCACGCTACCGCGGCGTGGCCGAAGGCGACGTCACGCTGCCGCTCGTCGCGCCACACGCGTGCCGCGCGCTCGCGCTCCGGCCCGCAGGGCGGTTACCCCGGGTCGTCGGGACGACGGCGCACATTGGCATGGGCGCCCTGGATATCGGCTCGCAGGACTGGGACGCCGCGTCGCGGACGCTGAGGCTCGGCGTCACGGCGGCCGGCCGCGCGCGCCGCCGGGTGTACGTCGCCGGGGGCGGGCTGCGGGCGACGCATGCGCGCTTCGCGAGCGCCGACGTCCCGCTGACGGTCGAGGGCGACGCCGCCGTCGCGGAACTGGTCGTCGACATTGACGCGTCGCTGGAGATCACGTTTTCGTGACATTCGGCCGTTGCCGCGGCAGGACGGCGCGACGAATACTGGATCGATGGGTAGAGGGCTCGTCCGCTCCGCCTTACGGCATCGCGGCATCGTCACGGCGACGTTGCTGGCGGCGCTGCTCGTCAACCTGCTGATCATTGGCCGCCTGCAGCCGCCGGACGCGACGCGAGGCGATCTGCCGCTCGCGGCGCGCTGCCAGGGCGGCGGCCCGGGCTGCGCCGAGCAGCCGCTGATCCCGCCGCCGGTCGGCGGGCTTCCAAGCTTCGATGTCCCGCCCGCGCCAATCTTCGGCCGCATGGTCGCGGTCGCGCCGACCGTGCCGGCTGCGCTGCGCGAGCGACCGCCTCTCACTCCAGAACGCCCTCCGGAAGCCGGCAGCTTCGCCTAGCGCCGCCGCGCCGCGCCCTGATGGTGCGACGCCTCGCGCGCGATCCGGGAAGTTGTCCAGTTCAGGAGGATCATCGTGTCTGTATCAGCACGTCGCGGCGCTCACGCCGCGTCGACTCAACGCCGCCGGATCAGCCGTAGGTATATGCTCGCCGCGGTGGCCGTCGCGGCGCTCGCGGCCGTCGCCGCGCTCATCGTGTTGCAGTCGTCGGGCGGCGGCAGCGCGGCCATTCCGCCCCGCGTGGCGACCGGCGACGGGCGCGTCCTGGGCGACGCGAACGCGCCCGTGACGGTCATCGAGTACGCCGACTTCCAGTGCCCGATCTGCAAGCGCGCCGAGACGTCGATCGTCTCCCAGGTCGAGCGGGACTACGTGCAGTCGGGACAGGTGAACATCGAGTTCCGCATGTTCCCGTTCATCGGCCAGGATTCATTCAACGCCGCCCAGGCGGCCGAAGCGGCGCGCGCCCAGGGGAAGTTCTGGGAGTACCACGATGCGTTGTTCAACGCACAGGGCGCCGAGAACAGCGGCGCATTCTCGTACGAGAAGCTGGTCGCGCTGGCGCAGAAGATCGAGCTCGACGTGCCGAAGTTCGAGGCTGACCTGAGCAGCAACGCGTACCTGCCGGCGATCCAGCAGGAGGCCGACGCCGCGCGCGCCGCCGGCGTCGCGTCAACGCCGACGTTCTTCGTGAACGGCACGAAGATCGTCGGGGCGCAGCCGTACAGCCAGTTCCAGGCGGCGATCGATGCGGCGCTCGCGAAGGCGGCGCCGCAATGAGAGCGCAGGTCTTGCGGTCGCGCTCGCCGGCGGCGGGAGGGGGCGGCCGGAACGCCAACACGCTCCTGATGACAGCGTCGGCGCTGCTGGCAATCGCCGGGCTGTGCATCGCGGCGTACCTGTCCGCCGTGCACTACGTGGACCAGCCGATCGCCTGCAGCAGCATCGGTGATTGCGAGCTGGTGAACAGCAGCCGCTACGCGGAGCTGGCGGGGGTGCCGGTGGCGCTGCTGGGCGCCGCGGCGTACGCCTCGATCCTGGCGCTGGTGGCCGGAGCGTGGCTGCGGCGGGCGGGGGATCTGCTGCTGGCGGCGTGGGGCGTGGCGCTCGGCGGGTTCGCGTTCTCGGTGTACCTCACGTGGATCGAGCTGCGCGTGCTGGACGCGATCTGCGCGTACTGCGTTGCGTCCGCGTGCGTGATGACGGCGCTGTTCGCCTCGCTGTCGGCGAGTGTGCTGCGTGCAGGGGATGGGTAGTCGCGGTCCGGCAAGCGCCGTGACTCAGGCGACGCCAGCGAGGAGGTTCGCGACGGTGCGGTAGACGTCCGGATTGAACGCCATGCCGATGTGCGTCGCCGTCACTTCGCGGTTGAGCGACGCGTCCTCTTCGACGCACGAGCGCCAGTCAACAACGCCATCTACCCGGGAGTAGATGGCGTTGCGCTGGAAGTCGTCCCCTGGCTGCGCGTCGCGCAGCGTGGAGACAAAACTACAGTTGCATTGCGGAGTAAAGCAGTTGTTCGTGACTTCGCGCCGCTGCCGCCGTTCGCGCACGATGTTCGACCGCACGAAGTTCGCCGCGCTCAGGATCAGCGGATGCGCGCGGACGCTGCGGAACGGGGAGCCCATGGTGATGACCTGCTTGACCTTCTCCGGCTCGCGGTAGGCGGCGGCGCGCGCCAGCATGCCGCCCAGGCTATGGCCGACGATCGTCACCTTCTGGCGCGTGTCGGTGTACGCCTGATCGACGGTCATCACGAGACGCTGGGTGAGCAATTCGGGACAGTCGACGTTACGGCCGATGCCCGAGAAGTAGGGGCGGTAGCCGACGCGGCGCAGCCAGAGGTGCATCTCGGTGAGGTAACGGTCGTCGCCGAGGAACCCGGGGACGAGGATGACGGGTTCGCCGTGCCCGCGCGGCACGCCGAAGCCGTAGTAGACGGGCGACGCGTGAAGGGCAATCCAGTCGAGCGGGAAGAGCGCCTCGAGCCAGATCGGGCGGCCGGTCGGCTCATAGCCGGCGAGGTCAGGTTCTGGTCCGGTGCCGTTCGACACCCCGCCCCCCTGTGCGACTGCCCGAGGCATCATCGGCGAGTCCTCACCGACATGCGAAGTGGTACGCCTTCATGATACATAATGAATCGGACGATGCGCTGTATCAGCCATCTGGCGACGCACCGCCCCTTCTCCACAAATTTGTTAGCCAGCCGTAATGTGTCCGGCGACTGGCCGGAGTATAATCTGCCGGGGAGCACCCGTCTACGGGCAACCCGCGCGCCCTGGAGGCAATCCCGATGTCTGCTCCACAGCTTTCGCGGCGCATGAGCGCCGAAGACGCCGCGTTCCTGTACTTCGAGAAGCCCAACGCGCCGCTGCACATCGGCTCAGTGGCGATATACGAAGGCGTGATCCCGTTCGAGAAGGTGTATGCGAGCATGGACGCGCGGATGCACCTCATCCCGCGCTACCGCCAGCGTGCCGTGATCCCGCCCTTTTACGCCGGCCACCCCACGTGGGAGGACGACGCGCAGTTCTCGCTGGACCGCCACCTGAGGGAGGTGACGTTGCCCGCACCGGGCAATGAGGACCAGCTGGTCGCCGCGTCGTGCGAGATCTTCGCCGGGATGCTGCCGCGCGACCGTCCGCTCTGGGACATCACGATGGTGCACGGCCTCGAGGGCGGCCGCACGGCGTACGTGAGCCGCGTCCACCACTGCCTCGTCGACGGCGTGTCCGGCATCGAGCTGCTGCTCGCGACGCTCGACCTGGTGCCCGACCCGGAGCCGACACCGCCGCCGGCGGAGCCGTGGCACCCGAAACTGCCGCCCGGGCCCATCGACTCGTTCACCGACGCGTTGTTCGATTCATGGAGCAAAGGCGTCCGCGCGTTCACGGACTTCCAGCAGCAACTGCTGGACCCGCGCAGCCAGATGCGCCGCGCGACGGACCTCGCCCATGCGGTCGAGGTGGCGTTGCCCGCGCTGCGCCAGCGCGACCGGATGCCGTGGAACAAGCCGGTGGGCGAGAAGCGCGACCTCGGGTGGATCGAGATGTCCTTCCAGGAAGTGCGCGGGATACGGAGCGCGCTCGGCGGCAGCGTCAACGACGTGATGCTCACGATCCTCGGTGGCGCGCTGGGCCGCTACCTGCGCGCGACGGGTGCGAACACCGCGGGCCGCAGCGTGCGCGTCATGATCCCGGTCAACGTGCGCTCCGAAGACGAGAAGGGCGCGCTGGGCAACCGCGTGTCGATGATGCTGCCGGACATCCCGGTGGGCATCGAGGATCCGGCGGCGCGGCTCGCGGCGGTGCGCGGGGAGATGGACCGTCTGAAGGCGCAGTCGCAGGCCAGCGCGTTCGAAGCGATCCGCGGGCTGAGCGATAGCGTGCCGGCGGTGTGGCACGCGCTCGCCGGGATGAACGGCGTGCCGCCGGGCGGCGCCAACATGGTCTGCACGAACGTGCCGGGTCCGATGATCCCGCTGTACAGCGTCGGTCACCGCATGCTGTCGCACTACCCGCTGGTGCCGCTGGCCGGTGACATGGGGCTGGGCGCGGGCATCACGAGCTTTAACAAGAGCCTCTTCCTGACGATCATGGGCGACGCCGCCATCGTGCCGGACGTGCGTGGCATGCGCGAGCACGCGCAGGCGGAGTTCGAGGCGCTGCGCGCGGCCGCGGGTGTGACCGAGAGCGACCTGCCCGAGATCGGGGCGCAGGCGCGCAACGGTCACGCGGGCGAGCGTGCACCGCGGCGCACCCAGGCGTCGTCACAGGGCGCGTCGAGGACGGCGACGCCGGTCTCGGCCGGGTAACGGCCGGCTACGGAGAGCATCGCAAGGCCGGGCGCGCGCCCGGCCTTTGTGTTGGTGTGCTACGCCGGGCCGCGACGAGGTGCTGGCCTACGCGGGGGGGGGGTCCCAGCCGGTCATTCGGGCCACTACTTGACGGAACGGGTTGACCGGGGCCCCACGTAGGCCGATGATGTTGGTTCACCTCAGCGACTACGAAGGGAACGAAGCGCATGAAGATCCTGTCGATGCCGATCATCCTGCTTGCGGCGCTCTTGCTCGCGATGGCTACGCCGCTGGCCGGGACTACGGCGCACGCTGCCGCACCCGGAACGTCGAGCGGGAGCTTCCAGTTCGCCAATTCGGTCGTGAACGACAGCCGTTCCGCCGGACCGAACACGTTCTACACGCTGACGAACACGATCACGACGACCGGCACGTTTGTCGGCACGCTCGTGTGTCATGAGCGGCAGCTGGTCAAGGCGAACGGCGCCGCGGAAAGCCACGACCGCTGCGTGTTCACGGGCCGCGTCGACGGGCACAGCGGGACGGCGGTGCTTGGGATCCAGTCGTCAGGCGCGGCGGACGGCACCTCGCACGGTCACTTCGCCGTCAGGAGCGGCGGCACGGGTGGTCTCGCCGGCCTGCGCGGACAGGGGACGTTCGCGGGGAAGGCTGACGGCTCGGGGACGTACTCGGGCAAGTTCCACTTCGAGTAGCCGCGGCGATGCCCGGCACTGATAGCCGCTTCCGGCGCGGGGACATCGCCATCGCTCCGACGGGCAACCGGGCGCCCCCGGTCAGTCGACCGCCCTCAGGAGTATCAGTCCGCAGTGTCCGCAATGGTTTGCGCCCGCCGGGGGCAACGCGACCCCGCATGCCGGGCACGCGGTCGCGAGCCGTGCGTCGCAGTGCGCGCAGAATTGCCAGTCGGACTGCACGAGCTGACGGCAGCTGCTGCACTCGCTGCCGAGCACGCGGAACGCAACGGATGCCTGCTCCCGCCTGCTCTTGTCGGCGTCTCTCTGGTCAGTCATCGAACGCTTCGCGCGGAGATGTCAATGCGCAGACATTGTAGTCGAATTCGCGCCGCACGTCGTCGCCGGAGCTGCGGCGCAACGGTGAGGAACCTGCGCAGGACGTGACCTGAACTCCCGCCGTGCGGCTGAGAAGCGTTGCCTGGCCGTACGGCCGGAGAGGCTCACCGCCCACCTTCCAGATGGCGTTGTTCGCGCTCCAGCGCCGCGAGCTCCTTCTCGATGCGGCGCAGCACGCCGCGCGCTTCGGTGATCCGCGCCTCTTCGCGCTCCCGCTCCGCGAGGAGGCGGGTGCGGAGGTTCGAGTATGCGGTGCGGAGCCTGTCCTCGTCGCCGGCGTCTGATGTCATGTATGGCCTCCCTGCGGGGTTCGTTCTCCCCCAGCTTCGGTGCAGTTTGCGTTCGCGCCGGCTTATCTGGCATGTCGGGGGAGACCGAGCGAGCAACCTATACCGCCGGCTTCGCTGCACGTACCCGACGAGTTCTGGGCCTGGTCCTTACCAGCGGCCAACGAGCAATTGTTAGCATGTCATCACAGGGCTCGTGTTGGAGATTGTTGCGACCACAGCGCCGTCACTGAGCCGGACGACGTCCTCGGTGAGGCCCGGGGGGGTTGTGACGACGATTGTGCTCTGGTTGCAACTCATGACGGGCGAGTACGGAGTGGCCTTGGCGTAGAGCATCTGCCCGGTCGTCAGGTCGAAGATGCGTAACTGCGCCACATTGCTGTCATCCAACCCCCGGACAATGGCCCGGTTGGCAACAGGTGCGCCCGTACTGAACTGCGCACCTATCCCCTTCAGCGGACAAGTGAACAGCGCATAGGGCGAGTTGTAATTCGCTGGGTCGCTCGCGACGGTCGAACCGTCGCGGGTGCTGATGATACGCGCGGTTGTGAGGACGCCACCCACCACTGGGCTTGTAATCATGGCGTACGCGCCGTCGCAACTGAGCGGGTTACCACCCAGTGCATCGCCGACGGCGAACGTCGCCACCACTGATCCATCGTCGGTATTGATGAGTTGTGGCGGCGCGGCCAGGTACGCACTATGGAACGCCCTGTTCCCCACGATGGTCGGCGGTGTAGGAATCACATATGGCGCCGGCGGAGGCTGCAGACCAAAGGCGATCCGCGCCAGCGCGATCACGTCCCCGGTGAAGTTGATGTAGCCGTTGTCGTCGATGTCGCCGACCTGGATCTGGTTGTTGTGGTACGCCTCCGCGTTGTCGCGACGCAGCGCGAGGCCGTCGGCGACGACGAGCGCGATGACGGCGACCAGTCCGAGGATGATGAAGCGCCGCATGTGGCACCCCCTTTCGGGTCGATGCTACACCTGCGAGCTTTCCGCGTCGACATCGATCTATCGAGGATCAGATCGGCGTCAACGTCGCAGAGTTCACGAGCGATAAGGCCGGGCGCGAGCCCGGCCCTGCGGTTGCGCGCAGCGTGCCGGCGTCAGTCGTTGAAGCCGTCGATGTCGTAGGACATGATCAGCATGTCGTGGGTGCGGCCGTCCTGGTCGACGACGTGGTCGGCGAGCAGCGCCTCGGGGCGGAAGCCCACGCGCTCGAAGGTGGCGCGCGCGCCCTTCTGGTCGGCGGTCATCTGGGCGGTGATCTTCTTCAGCCCCAGGTCCTTGGCGATCTCGAAGATCTCCTCGACGAGGCGGGCGCCGAGCCTGATGCCACGGTAGTCGGTGCCGACGATCGTGCGGATCTCGCCGACGTGGCGCGTCCAGAGCACCTCGTTATGGTGCAGGCTCGCCCAGCCGGCCAGCTTCTCGCCGTCGTACGCCAGCACCGTCACGGTCCGCCCGGCGTCGATGTTCTTCACCCACTCGTCGAGATTGCGCTCGTCGGTGATGTCCATGCGAAGGAAGAGCACGTCGCGGCGCGGCAACTGGCGCGCCAGCTCCAGCACGTCGTCGCGGCTGGCGGCGTCCATGAGCCGGAGCTCGAGCGTGGTGCCGTTCTCGAGGCGCACCTGGCGCGGAAACGTCCGCCTGAAGCTCGCGGTCTGCACATCCGTCGTCATGGCACCTCCGTCGCTGTCCCTGCACACGCCGGAACGGGGGACTTGATCGTATCACAGCAGCGGCCAGACCGGCAGACCAATTGACAGAAGATCGGTGCCGGCGGCGGGCGCGGCTCAGCCGGCGGCGGCCGGCTGGCGGCGGGCGATGGAGACCTCGCCGCCCTCAACCTTCACGTCGTAGACGACTGGGGGCCGCGCCGCCGGTCCGCGCAGTACCCGGCAGGCGTCGGCGAGGTCGAACTGGCTGCCGTGCCGCGAGCACGTCATCACGGTGCCGGCGATCGTCGCCTCGGCGGCGAGCGGGGCGTTAGCGTGCGGGCAGCGCGCCTCGACGGCGTACAGCGCGCCGGCGTTGTTGAACACGGCGACCTGTTCGCCGGCCACGTACACGGTCATCCAGGCGCCGTCCGGCAGGTCGGCGGCGGCGCCGACCCTGGACCAGCTGTCGGCGTCGCCCGCCGCATCGACCGCTGACGCCGCCGCGGGCGCGCCGAGCGCGCGGAGCATGCCGCGCACGGTCGTCGCGACGCAGGTGAACGTCGGCGTGTCGCGCAGCGTGTACAGGCTGGACTCCGTCTCGCGCAGCTCCATCACGAGGTCGAGGAAGTCGCCGGGCTCGTCCGTCTCGAAGGAGACGACGAACTCCTGGTCGTCGAGGCCGAACGAGTAGGTGGTGTTGAGCTTCACGGAGGGGTACTTGCGGCCGATGCGGATGTGCGTGTCCATCATCGCCTGGCGCTGTTCCTGCGTCAGGTTGTACCAGGGGCGCGTCTTCACGAACGGGTAGACGAAGAGGTACTTCGACGTGCCGGGCGTGATGCGCAGCCGCCTCGCCGCGGCCGACGGCTCGCCCTTATCGACGTAGACGCTCTTCCGCGTCATCGCCAGGTACGAATACGGCGTCCGCAGGTAGGGGCCCAGGCTCGTGCTCAGCAGGCGGGTCGCGGCCTCCTGGAACGGCTCCAGCGTGTCACTGATCTGCCAGAACATGAAGTCGGCGTCGCCACGCAAGCCGACGAGCGAATACGGGCGCACCTGCAGGCGCGAGGACATCGCGCCGACCGCGGCCTCGACCTCGCCGCAGGCCTTCGCCCGATCGTCGTCGGGGAGCGCGCGCCAGGCCGGGTCGAGCTTGTAGAACACGAACTGGACGTACTGGCGTGACCCGGGGACCGGCTGCGCGCCGTTGGCTTCGGCGCTCATGCGGGCGCCCCCGCGGCGGCCGTCGGCTCGAGCCCGAAGTTGCCGGCGTAGAGCGCGGCGACGCGGTCGAGCTCCTGCTGCGTGAACTCCGGCGTGTCCGACGCCGCGGCGAACTCGACGAGTTGCTCCCCGTCGTAGATATTCGGGAGCGTGGAGGCCACGCTCGGCTCGGAGAGGATGAACTGCAGCGCCGCCTGGCCGATCGTGCGGCCGCGTCCTTCGGTGAGGAAGCGCAGCGTGTCGAGCTTCTTCAGCCCGTCCTCGAGCCACTCCTTCGTGCGATGACGGCGGTGGTCGTTCTCCGCGAAGACCGTGTCAGCGGTGTAGCGGCCTTCGAGCATGCCGGAAGAGTGCGGCACGCGGACGAGCACCGCGGCACCATGCTCGCGGGCGACGGGAAAGAAGTCGCGGCCGGGGACCTGCTCGAACATGTTGTAGATGGTGTGGACGACGCCGCAGCGGCGCTCCGTCATCGAGTACAGCCCTTCCTCGCGCCAGCCGATCGCCGGTCCCAGCGCCGCGCCGTAGACGCGGATCTTGCCTTCACTCTTGAGGTCTTCGAGCGTGGCGAAGAGGTCGTCGCGCATCAGTGCGTCGAGCTTGATGTTGTGGAGCTGGTAGACGTCGATGTGGTCGGTGCCGAGCCGCGAGAGGCTGCCCTCGACGGCCTTGCGGATGTACGCCGGCGACCAGTCCTGGGGGATCTCCTTCTGGCCGCGGCGCTCGTTGCCGTGCGTGTACCAGTCGTAGCCACCCTTGGTGGCGATGACGATCTTGTCCCGCACGTCGCCGAGTGCTTCGCGCAGCAGCGTCTCGCCCTTGCCGTTACCGTAGGTGTCGGCGGTGTCGAAGAACGTGATGCCGAGATCGTAGGCGCGGCGCGTCAGCTTCCGGGCGAAGTCGTCATCATCGATGCCCCACCAGCCGGTGCTGACGGTCCACATACCGAAGCCCAGCGCGGAAACGGTCAGCCCGGAGTTCCCAAACCGACGGTACTTCATGTTGATGCTCCGTCGCTCGTCTTCGTTCGGTTCAGCCTAGCGCGGGCCGCAGCGCCGCCGTAGTGCCGCCCGGCCGGTGTTTCGCGCTCGCTGCGAGGTTTGCGCTGGTTCGCGCGACGGTCCGCGAACCGGACGCTTGGCGGCGAGCCGGGGCGGCGCCGTCCGGCGCGAGGTCGGCGGAGAAAACGAATCGAGGCCGCCCCCTCCCCCGCAGAAGGTGCGGCCCCGTCTCGTGCATCCTGTAGTCCAGGGTGCCTGAGGCGATTATCGAACACAAATACCGGAAATGCAATACTTCTTTCGATTTTCGTGATAATTGTTACAGCGCGTGGACGCCACATCTGTCGCGCCCCCGATGCGGCTCGGATCGGGCCGGCTGCGCATGTCATACTCGATGGTAGCGACGACGGTCAGCCGGACCACGGCGCGCCGTCGCGGCTACGAGTGCAGGGCAGGAATCGAGACCTGATCTGAAGCCCAGACGACTCCGCGTCCCGGCCGGCAGCTACCAGCGCCTTTCGGCGCAGGATGCCTCGTTCCTCGCCCTCGAGTCCGGTAGCGTCCACATGCACGTGGGCGCGCTCGCCATCCTCGAACTCGGGGCGTTCGCGCGCGCGGACGGGTCGCTCGACACGGCGCGCTTCGCCGGCTACGTCGAGTCCCGCTTCGACGAGCTGCCGCGCTGCCGCCAGCGCCTGGCCTTCACGCCGGTCACGCGACACCCGGTCTGGGTCGACGACGGTGACTTTCGCCTCGACCGGCACATCCGCGAGGCGCGGCTCGATGCGCCCGGCGGCGACGCGGCGCTGGCGCGCCTGGCGGACAGCATCTTCTCGGCGCCGCTGGAGCGCGGCCGGCCATTGTGGGAGATCGTGGTCGTGCAGGGACTCGCCGATCGGGGCCGCTTCGCGGCGATCTGCAAGTTCCACCACGCGATGATCGACGGTATCGCCGGGATGGACTTCATCTCGCAGATCCTGACGTTCGGGGCGCGCGAGGCCCCGGACGCAACCGCCGCCTGGCAGCCGAAGCCGGCGCCCGGCGCGCCGCGGCTGCTCGCCGGCGAGCTGCGGCACTACGCGTCCGCCGCGCCGCGCCTGGCGCGCGCGCTCGGACGCCTGACGACGGACGGCGGCTCGCGCAGCAGGCTGCGCGAGCGGACGCTGGCGCTGGTGCGGTTCTTCTCGAGCGGCATCCTCGGCACGTCGCGCACGTCGTTGAGCGCGAGCCCGTGCCGGGAGCGATCGTTCCGCTGGTTCGCGACGTCACGCGCCGACGAGCGCTCGGTGCGGTCGCGCCTCGGCGGCTCGCGGGACGACGTGGCGCTCGCGGTCGCGACGGGCGCCCTGCGCCAGCTGCTGCTGCACGCCGGCGCGAAGCTGCGACGCCTGCGCGTGAAGGCAATGAACCCCGTCAACGTCCGCAGCACCGGCGAGCGTGGCGACCTGGGCAACCGCGTGTCGATGCTGATCGTGGGCCTGCCGGTGGCGGAGCCCGACGCCGCGCGCCGGCTAGAGGCGGTGACGGCGACGACGGCGCGGCTGCGCGCGTCGAACCACGGGCTCGGGGTGGACGTGCTGGCGCAGATCGACGAGTGGCTGCCGGCGTCGCTGGCGCAGCGCTCGAGCATGTGGCTGGCGACGCGGGTGCGGGCATACAACGTGGTGGTGACGGTGATCCCGGGGCCGTCGTCGCACCTCTACGCACTGACGTCGCGGCTGATGGCGCTGTACCCGCTGGCGCCGGTGTTCGCCGGCCAGCACATCAACATCGCCGCGCTGACGTACCTCGACGCGGTGCACTGGGGCGTGCACTACGCCGGCGCGGACGCAGCGGAGGCGGAGCGCCTCGTGGCGGACCTCCGGGCGTCGTTCGACGAACTGGTGGCGGCCGCCGCGGAGGCGTCGCCGCGCATCGCCGTGGTGCCGGCGGCGGAAGCCGCGGAGCCGGAGGCGGCGCGCCGCGCGACGTAGCGGCGCGGCGCATCGTGCGGGGGCGAGGTGGTACCCCCGGCAGGACTCGAACCTGCGCACATGGTTTAGGAAACCACTGCTCTATCCTCTGAGCTACGGGGGCGTATTTCGAGTATATCGTGGAGCCACGCGATCGCGCGGAACTGCATGACGGCGCACGACCGACATCGTAGATGCCTCCGAGGCGACGCTTAGGCGCAGCTCGTTCTCAGAAATCGCTCTATCATGGCATTCACCTGGTCGGGCACCTCGAGCTGGTGGAAGTGGCCGGCACCGACGGTCTGCGCCGAGACCACGTGCGGCATCAGCTCCCGGAGGCGCACCATATCGGCCATGAAGACATGCGCGCCGACGTACATCGCCGGGGCGCGGCAGGCCCGTGCTTCGGCCACCCAGTCATTCGCCCAGATCGCCTCCCACTCTGCCGCCATCACGCGCTGCGGCGTCGCCACCATCGATTGCGTGATGTGCGCACGGCGCGTCGCATCGTCCGTCGCGATGAACAGGCCGTTGACGACGCCCGTGAGCGGCGCCAGATACCCCTCCGAGCGGAACGCGGCGCCGAGCGGCTTCCCTACGGCGCTCAGCGAGGCGGGCGCGGGGAGCGCACCATCGAGCATGACGATCGCGCGCGCTAGCTCGGGATGCCGCACCGAGAGCGAGAGCGCGATGGCGCCGCCCATACTGTGCCCGACGATCACCGGCTTGTTCAACGAGAGCGCCCCGCAGACCGCCGCGACGTCGTCAGCAAAGTTGGGGATCGTGTACCCATCGTCCGGCTTGTCGCTGTCGCCGTGGCCGCGCAGATCGACCGTGATCACCCGATGCGTCGCGCCGAAGTGCTCGAACTGCGGCGCGTGGTACGAACGATCGCAGCACCACCCATGCACGAACACCAGCGCCGGATCGCCGCTGCCGGCTTCGTCGTAGAAAAGCTTGACCCCATCCCGAACCACGTGCGGCATTTCGATGCACCTCCCATTACCAACTACACGCTACGAACTTGCCCTCACACTTGCTAGAAGCACCGCCGGCCCTGGCCCATCTCGGCCCAGGCGATGCTGACGCCATCCGAGGTCGTGCAGTAGCGGATTTGCCGTTCCATGCGGGGAGTATGCGCGATCTGGCTGCGTTGGGGATACAGGTATGGATGCCCAACACCGGAGGCAAACCGAGGGAGATACACACGACAACTTTGCTTACCGTCCCGGTGTCCCACATCGGTGCGCACAACGCATAGGCGGCGCGAGTTAGGAAACCACTGGTCTCTCGTCGCGCTGGATCCCGCTCTGGCCGACTGAGTTACGAAGCGCGGTGCGGGCGTCGCTCCCGCGCCGCCTAACCGGCGGCTTTGATGCTGGCGAGGTGGCCGCGGGCGTGGTCGATGAGGACGCCGCCTTCGATCAGTTGCTGGCCGCTGACCGGAGCGCCGTTGGCGAGGCCGAGGGGCGCCGTCGCGCCGAGCTGGGCGTCACTGAGGCCGCGCACGTATGCGGTGATCGACTGGGTGTTCTCGCGCAGCAGGGATAGCACGTCATCCTTACTGCACGCGGCGTGCTCCTGCGCGCGCTTCTCGTTCAGGCTGTTGATGTCGGCCATGGTGTAGGTCGGGGGCGGCGCGCCTTCGGTCGCGGCGACGATGAACTCGCGCTCGAGCGGGAGCTGCGCCGCGAGGTGGTGCGCGGTCGCCGCGACGGTCCAGCCCTCGGCGCCGCAGGTCGCGCTCCACTGCGCGGGGGTAGCCTTCTCGATCGTCGCGGCCAGCTCCCCGATGATCTGCTCGTACTGCTTCGCCAGTGCCTCGGCGCGCTCACTCACGGTGCGATCCTGTCTCAACGTCGCTGCGTCAGGTGCTGAAGGGCATCGTACTACGGGCGGGGCGGAGCGTAAACATGACGTGACCGTCTCAGAAGGGCAGGCCCTTCAGCCCCTGCAGGCCCTTGAGCGCGGCGATCTCGCCGGCGTGCGCGGGCAGGTGAGTGGCGATCAGCGTCGAGAGGTACCACGACACCGTGCGGCCTCCGAGCAGCGGCGACGACACCGTCCGGACGGTGTCGGCGTCCGCCAGCCCGGCGAGATACGCGTCGGTCGCGGCGTACACCGTGCGGGCGTACGCGCCGAACGGCGCCGCGTCCATCCGCACGGCGGCGGACCACTCGGGCGTGGCCATCGGCGGGTCGCCGCAGAACGCCACGCCCGTCTTCGCCTCCCATGCACCCTCGACGTATATCGGCGTGCGGCCGCGCAGCCGGCCGTGCACGAGGACATCCTCCACGAAGACGATGTGCGCGTAGATCGAGCCGATGGAGCCGATCGTCGCGCCCTCGACGCGCCTGTTGAGCGCGGCGGCATCGCACTCCGACAGCATCTGGTCGAGCGTGTCGTGCCAGAATTGCAGCTGCTCCCGGACGGATGTCTGCATGTTCATGGTGATGCTTCTCCCCCTTGGAGCGTCCTGGCGCAAGGGGGCGCAGCAGGCTGCGCCCCCTACCGCCGGTGCCAATAGCCGCGCGTTGCGCTACGGGGTGTTCCCGTCCGCGACACATCGTACAACGCGGGAGTGGTGATCGCCGCACGGGGCCCGGGCGAGCGCGGCCTGGGCGCGCGTCCGATGTTACGATGCGCGCATGACGCTGCCGTTCGCGCCGCCCGTCGCGCCGATGCTCGCGAAGCTCGCGGATGCCGTCCCCTCCGGCGATGGCTGGATCTACGAGCCGAAGTGGGATGGCTTTCGCGCCATCGTCTTCGCCGACGGCGAGTCGATGCACATCCAGAGCCGCGACCTGAAGCCGCTGGGCCGCTACTTTCCGGAGCTGGAGGACGGCCTCCGGCGCGTGCTGTCGCGGCCGCTCGTGCTGGACGGCGAGGTGGTGATCATGACCGGCCACGGCCTGGACTTCGACGCGCTGTCGCAGCGCATCCACCCCGCCGAGTCGCGCGTGCGGAAGCTCGCGGCCGAGACGCCGTCGTCGTTCGTGGCGTTCGACCTGCTGGCGGACGGCGGGCGCGACCTGCGGGCGGCGCCGTTCGCGGAGCGCAGAGCCGGGCTGGAGGCGGCGCTCCGGGATGTCGACGCGCCGGCGTACCTGACGCCGATGACGCGCGACCGCGACGAGGCGCTCGACTGGTTCGAGAGATTCGAGGGCGCCGGCCTCGACGGCGTCGTGGCGAAGCGCGCCGACGGAGTCTACCAGCCCGGCGCGCGGGCGATGCTCAAGATCAAGCACCTGCGGACGGTGGACTGCGTCGTCGGCGGGTTTCGCTGGAACCGCGGCGAGGAGGGCCGCTCCGTCGGCTCGCTGCTGCTCGGGCTGTACGACGGCGACCGCGTGCTGCACCACGTCGGGCACACGTCGAGCTTCAAGGCCGCCGAGAAGCAGGCGCTCGTCGCCACGCTGAAGCCGTACGTGACGGACGACGAGTCCGCCGGCTTCGGGCAGGGGCGCACGCCGGGCGGCCCCAGCCGCTGGACGGGCGACCGCTCGATGGACTGGATGCGGCTGCGTCCCGAGCTGGTCTGCGAAGTCACGTTCGACCACCTGCAGGGCGAACGCTTCCGGCACGCGGCGACGTTCCGCCGCTGGCGTCCCGACAAGCCGCCGCGGGAGTGCACGTTCGACCAGATCGCGACGACGGTGCCGTTCCTGCTCGAGGAAATCTTCGCCGGGTGACCCGTCAGATCTTTCGGCGTCTGCTCGGCTGCACGCGCGGCGGCTCGCCGGGCGCCTTCGGGAACTGCGGCGGCCACGGCGCGTCGCCCTGGCCTTCGCGCTCTTGCCGCGTCACCAGATCGAGCAGCGGTTCGAGCGAGAACGCGCGGTCGTCGATCGTGGCGCCGGGGTCGCCGTGCTCGGCGTAACGCTTTGGCACCGTAGCCAGCGTGAACGCCGCCGGGTCGACATCCGGCACCTCGTCCCACTCGAGCGGGCAGGAGACGCGCGCATCGGGCAGCGGGCGTACGGAGTAGACCGACGCCACCGTGCGGTCGCGCGCGTTCTGGTTGTAGTCGATGAACACACCGTGGCGCTCCTCCTTCCACCACTTCGTCGTTGCCAGCGCCGGGATGCGGCGTTCGACCTCGCGGCCGAGCGCGAGCGCGGAGCGGCGGATGTCCGTGAAGGTCCATCTCGGCTCAATGCGGACGTTGATGTGGATGCCGCGCGAGCCGGAGGTCTTCGGGTAGCCGCGGTAGCCCAGGTCGGTCAGCACCTCGCGCACGGTCATCGCGACCTCGCGCACGTGGGCGAACGTGGCTTCCGGCGTGGGGTCGAGGTCGACGCGCAGCTCGTCCGGGTGGTCGACGTCGGACGCGCGGACGGGCCACGGGTTCAGGTCGATGCAGCCGAGGTTGATCACCCAGGCGAGGTGCGCGGCGTCCTCGCAGACGGCGAGGTCGGCGGTGCGGCCGCTGGGAAACGTGATGTGCGCCGTCGTCATGCCGGGCGGGAGGTTGGCCGGAGCGCGCTTCTGGAAGAATGGCTCTAAGGTCGCGCCGCCGGTGAAGCGCTTGAGCACCATCGGCCGCCTGCGGACGCCGACGAGCGCGCCCTCGGCCACGCTCATGTAGTAGCGGACAAGGTCGAGCTTGGTGTAGCCGGCTTCCGGGAAGAAGATCTTGTCCGGGTTGGTGATCGTGACCGTGCGTCCCGCCGCCTCGATCTCTATCGATGTTGTTTTCGCCATCGTCCGCCGAATCCATCGCGCCGTCCGTCGCCGGAATCATAACGACTCGCCGCGCCGACGCTCGTCGGCGGCAGGCGCGGCCTTCGCCGGGCCGCCGGGCGGGGCCTCAGTAGATCACGTGGTCGTCGCGCACCGATTCCAGGCGCTGCCTGACGGCGCGCATGAACGTGCCCACCTGGGCGCCGTCGAGGGCGCGGTGATCGAAGCTGACGCACAGGTTCATGACCGAACGCGCGGCGAACGAGCCATCGTCCCGCACGCGAAGCTCGCGCCTGATTGCCTCCGTCGTGACGATCGCCGCCTGGCCGGGCGGGATGATCGGCTGCGAGATGATCGACCCGAACGCGCCGGTGTTGTCTATCGTGATCGTCGCGCCGCGGACGTCGTCGATGGAGAGCTTGCGGTCGCGCGCCTTCGCGCCCAGCTCATCGATCGCGTGCGCCAGGCCGGCGATCGACTTGCGGCCGGCGTCGCGGATCACCGGGACGATCAGCCCGGAGGCGGCCGCCACGGCGATGCCGGCGTGGATGTGGCGGTGCAGCCGGATGCCGTCGTCGGCGTACGTTGCGTTCACCTCCGGATGCTCCTCGAGCGCCGAGACGATGGCCTGGACGAAGAAGGGGAGGTACGTGAGGGGCACGCCCTCGCGCTGCTCGAACTCCGCCCGGTGCGCCTCGCGCAGCCGCACCAGGCCGGTCACGTCGGCCTCTACCACCATCCACGCGGGCGGCATGGTGCGGTGCGCCTCCAGCATCCTGGCGGCGATCGTGCGGCGGGTCGGCGAGAGCCGGACGATCTCGTCGTCGTCCGTCGCCGCGGCCAGCGTCGCCGCTGCAGCGGGCGGTGGGGACGACGCGGGCGCGCGCTGCGGCCTCGCCGCGTCTTCGCGCTGTGACACTCCGACGACGCCGGAGCCGGACGGCGGCGGCACCGTGTGCGCCACCGGATTCTCGAGGTAGCCCATGACGTCTTGCCGCGTCACGCGCCCTTCAATGCCGGAGCCCTGCACCAGCTCCAGGTCGATGTCGTGCTCCGCCGCCAGTTTCAGTACGACTGGCGAGTACCGCCGCGCTCGCCGAACCACCGCCGCGGTCGCGCCGCCTGGCGTGTCCGGAGCCTCTGCTGCCTGTTGTCTGTTGCCTGTTGTCGCCGCGGCCGCCGCCGCCGGTGGCGTCACCACTTCGCGGGGCGCGCCGGCCGCCCCCGCGACCTGGAACTCGGCGAGCGGCGCGCCGATCGGCGCCACCTCGCCCTCGGCCACGAGAATGCGGATGAGCGTGCCCTCGAACGGCGAAGGCACCTCGACCTCCACCTTCTCGGTTTCAATCTCGACGACGGGCTCGTCGCGCTCGACGCGGTCGCCCTCACGTTTGAGCCAGCGCGTGACCGTACCCTCGGTGACGGACTCGCCGACGTTGGGCATCGTCAGGCTTGCCATGATCGCTGCTCCTAGTACGCCGCCAGCTCGCGCATCGCTGCGGCGATCTTCTCGCGCGAAGGCAGGCAGAACTCTTCGGTGACGGCGCTGAACGGCGTGGCCGGGACGTCGGGCGCGCACAGGCGGCGGATCGGCGCGTCCAGGTAGTCGAAGGCGTGTTCGGCGATGATCGCGGCGATCTCGCCGCCGATGCCCACCGAGAGGTTGTCCTCGTGGACGATGAGCACCTTGCCGGTGCGCTTCGCCGCTGCGATGATCGCCGCGCGGTCGAGGGGCGCGAGCGTACGGAGGTCCAGGACGGTGGCGTCGACGCCGTCGGCGGCCAGCGCCTCCGCGGCTTGCACGCACTCGTGCGCCATGAGGCCGTAGCTGATCACGGTGATGTCGTCGCCCTCACGGCGCAACGCCGCCTCGCCGATCGGCACGGTGTAGTCCTCGTCCGGCACGTCGCCCTTGACCAACCGGTAGGCCTTCTTGTGCTCGAAGTACACGACCGGGTCAGGGTCGCGGATCGCCGCCTTGAGCAAGCCCTTCGCGTCGTACGGCGTGGATGGCGCGACGATCTTGAGCCCGGGGACGTGGGCGAGCAGCGCCTCGATGGACTGCGAGTGGTAGAGCGCGCCGCGGATGCCCGAGCCGAAGGGGATCCGCACGACGATCGGGCAGCCCCAGCCGTTGTTCGAGCGGTAGCGCCACTTCGCCGCCTCGCTGATCAGCTGGTTGAAGGCGAGGTAGGCGAAGTCGGCGAACTGGATCTCGGCGACGGGCACGCAGCCGTTTGTCGCCATGCCGATCGACACGCCGACGATGCTGGATTCGGCGAGCGGCGTGTCCAGCACGCGGCCCGGTCCGAAGCGCTCGAGCAACCCGTCGGTGACGCGGAAGACGCCGCCTTCCTGGATGTCTTCGCCGAGGATGATCATCGTGTCCAGCCGCTCCATCTCCTCGACGAGCGCGTCGTGGATGGCCTCGATGTACGTCTTGTCCGGCATCAGACCACGTCCCTGTCGCCGAAGACGTAGCGCAGGGCGTCCTCGGGTGCGGGGTCGGGCGCGGCCTCGGCGGATTCGACCGCCGCGGCGATCTCCCGCTTCGCCTCCGCGCGCACCTGCTGGTCCTGCTCGTCGGTCAGCAACTCTTCTTCGATCATGCGCGTGCGGAAGCGGTCGATCGGGTCGCGCTTGATCCACTCGGCGACTTCAGCGCGGGTGCGGTAGCGGCGGTCGTCGTCCGACGAGGTGTGCGGCACGAGGCGGTACGTCTTGGCCTCGATCAGCTTCGGCCCGCGCCCGCGCCGGCACTCCTCGATGTTCCACTGCGCCGTCTGGTGGACGGCGATCAGATCGTTGCCATCGACGGTCTGTCCGACGATGTGGTAGCCCTTCGCGCGGTCCGCTACGTGCAGCACGGACATCTGCTTCTCCTGCGATTCGGAGATCGCGTAGCCGTTGTTCTCGCAGAAGAAGACGACCGGCAGCTTGTGGATGGCGGCAAAGTTCACCGCTTCGTGGAAGTCGCCTTCGCTCGTCGCGCCCTCGCCGAAGTAGACGATCGACACCTCCTTCAGCCCGCGCAGCCTGGACGCGTAGGCGATGCCGGCGGCGTGCGGGAGGTTCGCGGCGATCACGCTGGAGCGCGTGACGACGCGCGCCTCCGGCCACGACCAGTGGCACGGCATCTGGCGGCCCCCGGAGCTCGGGTCGGCCGCTTTCGCGAAGAGGCCGAGCAGGATCTGGTGCGGCGACATGCCGAGCGCGATCATCACGCCGACGTCGCGGTAATAGGGCAGCACCCAGTCGGTGCCGCGCTTGATCGCGTACGCGGAGCCCACCTGGGCGGCCTCGTGGCCCTGTCCGCTGATCGCGAACGCAGCCCGTCCCTGGCGGTTCAGCGCGAACATGCGGTCGCTCAGTTCGCGCGAGCGCAGCATGTCGCGGTACATGGCGTGGTAGAGGTCCGCCGACGCGGCGAGCGGGGGTGCTTCTTTCGCGCGGACCATGCTCCCCTCCTCTGAGGGGCGGCGCCCGGAGTGTTCCCGGAGCGCGTCCTGTTCGAGTATAGCCGCGCTGCCGCGGGACGGCCGTCACAGAAGCATCTATGCGGGATGCGACCGTGCGGCACAGTTGCTGCTCGTAGGAAGTTTCGGCAGCGCGGTTCGCTGCCGACATGCTCCGCGCGGATGCCGCGCGAAACGAGACCCGCAGCGCGAAACCCCTCGCGCCGGCGAGGGGTTTGATGAGGTCATGGTGGAGATAGGGGGACTCGAACCCCCAACCTCCGCATTGCGAACGCGGCGCTCTCCCAGTTGAGCTATATCCCCAGACGGCAAAGTATACCGGCGGGCGCTGGTCGCTCTCAAACGCGGTCCGCGCAGTCCCGCTGCCGGCCCGCAAGGTAGGCGCGCTCAATCTCGTTCGATGTCACGGCAATGGCGCGCGCGTACTCGCACGCCGCCTCCTCGAAGCGCCGCTCGCGGCGCAAGAGGTCGGCTCGCGCAGCGTAGCGCGGCTGGTAGCGCTCCAGGTCGCGGGTCGGGGCGATCGCATCGAGGAGTGCGAGGCCGGCGGCCGGCCCCCGCGCCATGCCGACGGCCACCGCCCGGTTGATCTCGATCACGGGGGATGGCACGGCGTCGAGCAACGCGTCGTAGAGGGATACGACATACGGCCAGTCGGTGGCGGACGCCGACGGCGCCTCGCAGTGGGCCGCCGAGATCGCTGCCTGCAGCTGGTAGGGACCGCGGCGGCGCATCCGCGTCGCGCGTTCGAGCAGGGCGGCGCCTTCATCGATCTCGCCGCGATGCCACGCCGCGCGGTCCTGCTCTTCGAGCACGACGAGCCGGCCGGCGGCATCGACGCGGGCGTCGCGGCGGGCGTGGTGGAGCAGCATCAGGGCGAGCAGTCCGAGCGCCTCGGGCTCGTCCGGCATGAGCTTGACGAGCAGCCTGGCGAGCCTGATCGCCTCGGCGCACAGCTCGCGGCGGATGAGCGTGTCGCCGCTGCTCGCGCTGTAGCCTTCGTTGAAGATCAGGTAGACGACGCTGAGCACCGAGGCGAGGCGGTCGGGCAGCGCGGCGGCGTCCGGCACCTGGTAGGGGATGCCGGCGTCGCGGATCTTGCGCTTCACGCGCACGAGCCGCTGCGCCATCGTCACCTCGGGCACCAGGAAGGCGCGGGCGATCTCGGGCGTCGTCAGCCCGCCGAGGGTGCGCAGGGTCAGCGCCACCTGCGCCTCGCGCGCGAGCGCCGGATGGCAGCAGGTGAAGATCAGCCGCAGGCGGTCATCGATGTGTGGCTCTTCCACCGCAGGCGCTCCCTGTGGGCTCGCTTCGACCTCCGCGAGGACGCGCAGCGCGTCGCGCTTCTCGGCCAGCCTCTGGTCTCGCCGCAACCGGTCGATCAGCTTGCGGCGGGCCACCGTCGCGATCCACGCCGCCGGGTTGTCCGGGCGGCCGTCGCGGCGCCAGCGCTCGAACGCCACCGCGAACGCGTCCTGCAGCGCATCCTCGGCGAGATCGAAATCGCGGCAGACGCGGATGAGCGACGCAAGGATGCGCGGCGACTCCTCGCGGAACGTGCGTTCGATCGCGTCTTCGAACGCGTCAGCCACGCGCGGGCTGCAGGCGGCCGTCGACTAACCGGACGGGCATGCGTTCGCGGTCAGGGGCGACGTCGAACGTCCAGTCGCTGTCGCAGACGAGCGGCCGCACCTCGACGGATCCGAACTGCGCGTCAGGGATCTTCGCGGCGTACTCCAGCGCCTGGTCGAGGTCGGCGCAGTCGAGGATGTAGAGGCCGCCGAGGGCTTCCTTCGTCTCGGCGAACGGCCCATCGGAGACCAGCGTCCTGCCCTCGCGGAGTCGCACGGTGCGCGCGGTCGCCGGCCCGCCGAGCGCCTCGCTCATGATGAACGCATCGCGGCCGCGTGCCAGCGCTTCGACAGCGCCGTGCTGTTCCATGACATTAACGGGCACCGCGAGGTCCGGGTCGCTGTGCAACAGGAAGATGTAGAGCATGTTCGTCCTCCTTGTCCGGCCGGCCGATCTCATGACCGCCGGCTTCGCATAACAGCCGTGTCTACCGCGCCGCCGCACCCGCGCGTGGGTGTCCGATCGCCTCATCCCAGCCCGCGATTTCGGCGATGGGGCGCACTTCGATCGAACCGTGGCGGGCAGGCGGGATCCGCGCCGCGCGCTCGATCGCCTCGTCGAGGTCACTGCACTCCAGCACGTAGTAGCCGCCCAGAACCTCCCGTGTCTCGGCGAACGGCCCGTCGCTGACGACGGTCTTGCCTTCGCGCACGCGCACGGTCGTCGCCGTAGCGGAGGGCTGGAGCGCGTCGCAGGTCACGTACGCGCCGGCGGCGATCGCGTCGCGCGTGAAGCGCACGTGAGCGGCGAAGGCCTCAGGGTCAGGCTCGCCGACCATGGCTTCGTCCGTGTAGATCAGGAACATGTATCTCATGGGGTGCTCCCTTCGTCGCGGGACGTCACGTCGGACCCGGTATGACGACGAACGCACGAGGCCGCGATCGACATGGGGAGCCGTTAGCGCCACTCCGGCGGGTCGACGACGAGGCGCTTCGCGGCGATGTCGACGCTGACGACGACGTCGGCGACAGCGGGGAGGAGCAAGTCGCTGCCGTCTGCGAGGCGGACCCGGTAGACGTCGTTCGCGCCGGTCTCGATCACCTCGTCGAGGGTGCCGAGCAGGTCTCCGCGGCGGTCGACGACGGTCAGGCCGAGCAGCTGGAAGCGATAATACTCGCCCTCCGCGAGCGGCGGGAGGTCGCTCTCCGGAACCTGGAGCAGAGCATGACGGAACCTGTCGACGCTCGTGCGGTCAGAGAATCCTTTGAGCGTGATGTAGACATAACCCTGCGCTTCTCGCGACGCCGCGACCGAGACCGGTTGAGTGCCGGCCCAGAGCTTCGCGCGCGGGCGAAAGCGGGCCGGGTTGTCGGTGAGCGGGAGCACCTTCAACTCGCCCTTGAGACCGAACGGCGCCAGCACGCGCCCGACGGCGACGAAGCCTGCGTCGGGCTCATGCTGCGGCGTCCGTTTCGCGAGTTGTTGGCCAGGGGCGCTCGAAGACGCACGTCCGCCTCCAGACGCCCGAAGGGCAGCGGCGCCGGCGGGCGCCGGCTTGCGGGCCGCCTTGACATGGGACGCGAACGACGATCGCGTGCGACGGTGGCCGGGCGCAGGCGCGCCGGCACGCGGCGGCGCGCCCTCGCGCGTGATGCGGGGCCGCTTCCTCGAAGCGGCCGCCGGGGGACGGCTCTTTGCTGTTTGCCCTCTCCGGTTTGGTGTCGACGTGCCGGCGGCGCCGGCAGCGCGTCGCGTCGAAGCGCCGGGCGTTTCCCGGTTCTTCGCCGCGGCCGTGCCGTCGCGGACGGACATCAGTCGCCGATCTCGAGCGACGCGTACTCCTCGGCGCGCACCGCCGCGACCTTGAGCAGCGCCCGCATGGACTGCGCGATGCGGCCGCCCTTGCCGATGACCTTGCCGTAGTCGTTCTCGGCGACTTCGAGCCGCACGACGACGCGGCCGCGCTCCTCGCGCTCGATCACGCGGACGTCGTCCGGCGCGTCGACGAGGGCGCGGGCGATGTAATCGATCAGGTCCTTCATTCCGGCGCGGTGTCCGCGGCCGGTTCGGCCGCAGGCTCGGCCGGCGCGGTTGCCGTCGCCGTGGCTGCCGGCGTGGCGGCGACGGCCGCCGCGTCCGTCTTCTTCTCGCGTGGCTCGTATACCGGCGCTTCGCCGATGCCCTGGCTGGCGAGGATGCGCACGACGCGCTCCGACGGCACGGCGCCCTTGCTCAACCACTCGCGCGCTTTCTCGCCGTCCACGGTGATCGAAGCCGGGTTGGTCAGCGGGTTGTAGGTGCCGATCGTCTCGATGAAGGCGCCATCGCGCGGCGCCCGCGAGTCGGCCACGACCAGGCGGTAGTTCGGTTGTTTCTTCTTGCCGACGCGGCGTAGACGGATTCTCAACAAGGGCTATCCTCCAAACATCTTCAGAAAGCCAGTGCGGTTCCCGGCGAAGGCCTGCATGATCTTCTTCGCCTCCTTCCACTGGTTGAGCAGCTGATTCACTTCCTGCGGCGTGGTGCCGCTCCCGGTGGCGATGCGCCGCCGCCGGCTCCCGTTGATGATCTCGGGGTGCTTGCGTTCCTGCGGCGTCATAGAGTACACCACGGCCTCGGCCTTCTTCCAGAAGCTATCGTCGAAGCTCTCGACCTTCATCTGGCGCTTGACCTGGCTCATGCCGGGGATCATGTCCACGAGCTGGTTCAGGGGCCCCATCTTCTTGATGCGCTGGAACTGGGTGATGAAGTCGTTCAGGTCGAGCTGACGGCTCTTCATCTTCTTCTCGATGTCCTGGACGTCCTGCTCGCTGATCGCGTCTTTGGCGCGCTCGATCAGGCCGAGCATGTCGCCCATGCCGAGAATCCGTGACGCGAAACGGTCCGGGAAGAACGGTTCCAGCGCGTCCGACTTCTCGCCGGTGCCGATGAACTTGACCGGCAGCCCGCTGACCGCGCGGATCGAGAGCACCGCGCCGCCGCGCGCGTCGCCGTCCATCTTCGAGACGATGATGCCGGTGACGTTCAGGTGCTCGTGGAACTCCTGTGCGACGTTGACGGCTTCCTGACCGGTCATCGCGTCGAGCACGAGGATCGTTTCGTGCGGTTCCAGGGCGGCGCTCATCGAAGAGACTTCGGCCATCATCTCGCCGTCGATCGTGGAGCGCCCCGCCGTATCGACGAGCACGACCGTTGCGCTCTGGCGCTTCGCCTCGGCGAGCGATGCGGAACACAGGTCTGGCAGCGTCTGGCCCTCGGCCGGCTCGAACACGGGCATGCCGAGCTGCTTGGCGAGCGCCTTGAGCTGCTCGCCCGCCGCCATCCGGTACGGGTCCGCGGCGACGAGGAGCGGACGCGCGCCCTGCTTGCGCAGGTGGAGCGCCAGCTTCGCGGCGGTCGTCGTCTTGCCGGAGCCCTTCAGGCCGACGAGCATGATCACCGTCGGCGGCTGCGACGCCAGCTGCAGCGTCGACTGGCTGCCGCCGAGGATCTTCACGAGCTCCTCGTTGACGATGCCGACGACTTGCTGCGGGCCGGTGAGGCTCTTCAGCACCTCGGCGCCGAGGGCGCGTTCGCGCACCGAGGCGATGAACTGGCGGACGACCTTGAAGTTGACGTCGGCTTCGAGCAGCGCGATGCGGACCTCGCGCATCGCCTCGTCGAGGTCTTTTTCGGTGATCGTCCCGCGGGAGCCGAGCTTCGAGAAGACGCCTGTCAGCTTCTCGGAAAGGGAATCGAGCATGAGTACCGTATTGTATCGGGCTCGTCTCGGCGGCGGAAGCCGCGTTCACGGTAGTGTAGATGGGCAGTAATTCTGTCACACCCTAATGGGCAGTGATTCTGTCACACCATGAAAGACAGAATCACGTTGAACAGCAGGGAACAGCGACGGGGACAGGTCCTGGGGTGGCTCATTCAGGGA